>Ga0209628_10000294_pt1 | contig 30029 bp, 16 predicted proteins | sample TergutCu122P4_FD_187285 | JGI IMG/M metagenome (GOLD analysis project Ga0209628, IMG submission 187285) | Cubitermes ugandensis P4 segment gut microbial communities from Kakamega Forest, Kenya - Cu122 P4 (SPAdes) (version 2) | ecosystem: Host-associated > Arthropoda: Insects > Digestive system...
AAGTTGTCGGTGGAGAATTAGGAAAAGTTTTCGACTTGCAGGGAAGAATCGTTGGTTCTGCTCCGGAAGCAAAAGGCATTTACTTGGTTCAAGTTAAAACCGATAGCGGAACAGTCGTAAAAAAGATTATTAAATAAATCTTAATTTACAATCCTGATTACAACGCAGCCCCGGATGCAACCGCATCTGAGGCTGTTTTTTTTGGTGCTACTAAGGCTTTCCAAAATAAGGTGATAAGGTAAGGGGGGGGGTACGGAGGATGCTGCCAAGCTACTAAGGTGGCTCTTTAAAATAAGGTTATAAGGTTTAAGGCAAATTGGCTAAAACCTTAAATTTTTTATTCCCCAAAAGCCACCTTAGTAGCCCTGATGACACGCCTTCCCCTACTTTAAAAACCTTATTTTTTTAACCCTCCGAAATTCTGAAAATTAAAAATATTTTTTTGTTTTTCAAAAAATCTTTTCATACCTTTGGGACGTAAACGTTTTTATAAATTTTTAAAATTTGATGTGTATGAAAAAAATTACTTTTTTGGTTTTGTTAGCGTTCGTGTTCTGTACGGGCGCAAGTGCACAGCAGGCAAATATTTATGCCTCCGAACTGAAAGCATTATCCTTCATTGATGCAAGCGGTGATGTAACGATTGCTTACACTCTGAATGCCGATGCTTCGGCTGTATCGGTTATTGTGGAAAACAACGACCCGATTGCGATACCTGCAGGTACAAACAACTGGCTCAAAGGTGTGCATCAGGTAAAGATTAATGTCCCGAAGCCGCCGGTAGCGGGCGCAACTTTAAAATGGTCGGTAAAAGCCGTTGGCGCAAGCGCCAATACGAGCGCCCTGCCGGTTAAATTTACCTCCGAAGACAATCCTTTAATGCAATTCTGTTCGCCACGCGGCGGTATTGCCATTGATAAAAATTTCGACAGCCCGTTTTTCGGACGTGTTTATATGGTCGAAAGTATGGGAGGAATAGGTAATCAAAAAGAAGCCGGTACACGACAAACATACGATGGCATTTATATCTACAATGCTGCTTTGGAAGATATTACCGGTCAAGGAGAGGACAGTTATGCGGGAGGTTTGGAGTTGGTATTAAGGGCTCCCAATTATGTTGACTTATCGCCATACCTGATTTCTGTTGCTCCTAATGGAGATGTGTTGGTTCCGGTGAATCATTATCTCGTTACGCCCCCCGACGGATATAACCTTTGGATCATGGATCCGGCAAACCCCGCCGATAATTTTGTCTCTGCTTTCGGAGGCAGTGCAGGCACCCGTCATCCCATTCGTAGCCACATAATAGGTAACGATTTATTTGTTTTAGAACAAACCAACGACGATGCGCCTCTTGCATACCGCATTGTTAAGTATGCCAATTTTTCGGCACCTTATACCGGCGCCGTTACAGAAACCCTGTATTCCGGCAATTCTGCCAGTTCTGAAATATATCCTTCAACAAGAAGTTTTGCCAACTTTATTCCGGATGGACGCGGCGGCTGGTGGATAGCACAAGGCTTGACATCGGAGGGCGCACAATCGAATCTGCTTCACATGAGTGCAAGCGGAACCATCGATTATGAGTCTTATGTCCTGAGCACTCCGATAGGAAATATAATCAGAGGGGCTGTAGCCTACAATAAAGAGAAAGAACTGCTTGCCGTAGGAACCGGTAACACCATAAAATTTTACAAGGTTACATGGAGCGGCAGCGTTCCTTCTTTAGCGGCTGCGACTCCCGCCTCCGTTACCGTTCCAATCTCTACATCACAAACCATCGACTGTTTAGAATTTGATGTGGCAAACAATTTTTATTTAGCCTCGTCATCAACCGAACGGGCATTTGGTTATGCCATGCCCAATGCAACGGCTGCCGACAATACTTTCACCACCCCTGCGCCCGCTTCTCAGGCATTAAAGATTGCAGGTACCGGCATCAAGACTCCTGCTGTTGACGTAAAAGTTTTTGTCGAAGGCGGTCAGATTAAAGTTGTCGGTGGAGAATTAGGAAAAGTTTTCGACTTGCAGGGAAGAATCGTTGGTTCTGCTCCGGAAGCAAAAGGCATTTACTTGGTTCAAGTTAAAACCGATGGTGGAACAGTTGTAAAAAAGATTATTAAATAATCCGATTTACAATCCTGATTACAACGCAGCCCCGGATGCAACCGCATCTGAGGCTGTGTTTTTTTTGCGCTACTGAGGTGGCTTACCTTATCTAAATTGTATGTCCACATCATTTTTCATGTGAAAAACGAACGGATACCGATTTGTCCGGAAGAAGATGAGAATTATTTAATGTAACTTGGAAATTTGGCAAAAAACAAAAAAATCAGTAATTTTGTAACTGAAAACAATTAAAATATAAATTTTTCGATGAAAGTATATCTTGATAATTGTTCCTATAATCGCCCGTTTGACGACCAAAATCAAATGCGTATTTACTTGGAAACACAATCTAAGTTATACATTCAACAGTTGATATGCTTTGGACGTTTGTTGTTAGCCATTTCGTATGTTTCTCGCTACGAGAACGGAAATTGTCCTTATTCAAAAAATAAAATTGCAATAGAGAAATTTTTTGAAAATGCCACAGTTTACGTTGACATCGACAGGGCGGATATAATAGAGAAAAGAGCAAATGAAATTATGAAACATAGGGTAAAGGCCAACGATGCACTGCATATTTCGTGTGCGATAGAGGCAAAATGTGATTATTTCATAACTACCGACGACGGAATTTTGAAAAATTACAGAACAGGCGATGTAAAAGTGTGTTCGCCGATAGAATTTATTAATATTTGGGAGGATTTTTTATGTACAGCACAGCAACCATTATGAATGACGGCATTAATTGCCTTGTAAAACAATTGGGTATTATCGAAACAGAAATTTTCATATCCCAAATCATTAGAGAGCCTCTTGACTACACCAAATGGCAGAGAGAACATTATGCCGACATGTCGGTGAGTGAGTTAAATAAGAGGGCTGTGGAATATGCAAGAAACACCCCGTAAGGCATAACAACGGCTTGGTGGCAGTGCATTTTACCCTTTTTTTCTGTTCGATATATTCTTCGTTTTGCTGTTTTCAGAAAGCCTCTTTGTATCATTGCGATTTCCGAGTTGTTTTGCATTTTGTGAACTGACAACCGCTCCACCTTGCTGTTCGATTTCCAAGCGGGCATTTTTCGCCACATTTGCTCCTCTGTGTGCAATTACGGCGCTTTCCTGTAAATTTTGCGGACTGTTTTTTGTCGAAAGTTCTGTTGTTGTTGCTTCTGCTAACATGTTGATAATTAATTCTAAATTAGTCATATTGTCGCGCAGATTTTCTTTTTTCAGGTTTTTATGCTGTTTGTATTGTTTGGTCGTCATTCCGCTCCAAGTTTTGGTCATCAAATCGGTCAGGAAAGCGTATTCTTCGCCTTGTTTTACGCCTGCTTTATCCCATTCGTCGGTTAATGCTTTGCGTACTTCGATGGATTTTACTCGTTGATTAATCCAATTTTCAGAATACCCTAACCGTCTATAATTCAGAATAGCACGGTCAATAGAAATTTCGGGGTCAATGGTTTCGTCAATTCTTTCTCTACCTGCTTTTGCCAACCACATTTTAAACGGTTCTGCTTTTTTGCTTGGAATGGATTGCACAAGTCGCAAAACCTGCTCTGTATCAGCCACGTCGGTCTTATAGTGTTTTCCGTCTGCTGCAAGCATTTTCAGTTGGTAACAATTTGTTACCAACTCATTTTTTGCTTTCAACTGGTAACAATCTGTTACCAGTTCATCATTTTGTTGATTGGTAAATAAATTGCAGCCTTCATCTATCAATCTGCCTTTGAGCACTTTCCAATATTTTCTCGCGGTTTGATAATCGCTATCAGTCAGTACCGCAACAATATCAACCACCGAAAACCACCATTTTTCCTGTTCTTTATCCCATACGGTACGAACTTTTTTTTCTTCAAAAAGTTTTATTGCTGTGCCTTTTGAGATTATTTTGTCTTTTTTAGCCATTATTTGTCATTTAGTCTTAGTTTTTCTTGATATTCCTTGCTATACGCATCTCCTCTGCTGACTAAATACTTCAGAAAAACGGTTTGTTCTACAATTTCGAGCAGAAAAAACATACGATAATTCCCCAATCGTACTCGATAAACCGAATTGTAACCGATTAATTTTCTGCAATTTCCAATATATTCAACAGACTGCACCGCTCGAATTTCTACAATCACATTTTTCAATGATTCTTTGTATTTCCCCGATAATTTTTTTGCTGACTTTTCAAATTCTTTCGAAATTTTGATATTCATAGTCCAAGCCAATTTTCAAATTCGTTCTGTTCTGTTGCATTCAAATACACATTGCCTTGCGGTTTGTTTTTTACGAGAAAACGATACATCTCCTCATCACTAACGGCATTGGCTTCCATTACGAGTAAATTTTCAATAAAAGATTTAAGACTTTTTCCTTCGGAAACCGCCCGAAGGGACAAATATTGAAATACATCTATCGGAATATCAATATTTTTTCGTTTTTTCTCTACAATTAATGCTTCCATAATTCTAAACTTTTTGCAAAGGTATAAAATATACACAATATATACAATATACTACGGTCTTTTCTGCATTTTTTGTGGAAATAATTACATTTGCATTTCCCAAAAACTACGCGGCGATAGAATTTGAGTTGTCGCCTCTATCTTCGATGATGTCCAAATGAATTTTGGCTTCGTCGAACGTTGTTTCCTTCGGATTTAAGTCATAGCATCTCAAAATAATATTGCACTCGCATCCCCTCCCGAATTTTTTTTTTGACATTTTTTTTGTTTTATAAAAAATTATTTCATACCTTTGGAACTTCTAATGTCATGCGATATTTTGACGTGTATATTGGATTGAAATAATTATATTTTTAAATTTTTTAAATTTTTGTGTATGATGAAAAAAGTGTTATCTTTTTTGATTTTGGCAGTACTCTTGTCCTTTTCCTGGACAAGTGTAGAGGCGCAGAATATCTACGCTTCTGAACTGAAAGCATCTGCCGTAGATGGCGACGGCAATGTGACCTTTACGTACACCCTGAATGCTAACGCTTCGGAGGTGGTAATTTCCGTAACAGGAACGAGTAATGTATTTACAATAAGCTCGAATCCGGGGCTGTCGAAAGGCGTAAATACAGTAACAAAACAGTTGGCTGTGGGTACGCTCGCAGGCAATTACGCTTGGACGGTAAAAGCAACAAGTGCAACTACCTATTCGGGTACTACCCTGATTACGGGCCTGACTACCCCCGGCTTTTGGACTCCCGCGGGCGGTATCGCTGTTGACGATAATCCCGAAAGCCTTTATTTTGGCCGTGTTTACGTATGTAATACTTGGGGATACAGTTCGGCAGGCGCACAAAATGATGCCTGGGGGATTCACATTTTCAACTCGGCTATGGAACGTTTTAATCCGGCAAATGCTGCTGCTTATGGCGGCTATAACGGCTATAACACCGGTTTAATTCAATCTACTTACCAATCTACCGGACCTGCTGCTCCGATAGGTCCGTATCGCATGTCTGTAACTCCCGCTGGAGACTTGCTTGTTGCCGACTGTACCTATGGTACGACATCAACCAGCGATATTAAAATTATGAAAGCGAACAATCCGGCAGCCGGATTTACTTCTATTTTTGCCGGCGGAGGTACCTATACCGATCCTGCAAACGGTGCTTATTCGGTTGGTGGAACTGAACTTCACAGGGCTATTCCGCAGGCTCAAGTGGTAGGAAACGACTTGTATTTTTTAACGGCTAATCCTACCAATAGTGCCGACTATGCCTCAGGCGGTTTCGGTATGAAATTAATAAAACATGCCAATTGGAATCCCTCAGTGCCTATTTCAACAGCAGGCACGGAAGTGATGACAACAGGTATATTCTTAAATTCCACAGCCTCGTTCGTTCCTGATGGAAAAGGCGGTTGGTGGATAGGGCAAAATCGAGGTACTGAAGCGCTCGGCCAACCTGATGTTTTTCACATTGCATCCGATGGGACTATTGATTTTCGGTCGGCAGACCCTGCTCATTGGGGCGGAGCTCGAATGGGACAGCTTCCAACGGGAGTTTTAGGTTTCAATAAGAAAACGAATCAACTTACCGTAGGTCTTCCCGGTACTGTGAAATTTTTTAATACTGTCTATAGTGGCGCTACGCTTTCTGTTCCCCTGTCAACTACAGGTAACCCTGCCAATATAGCAGGTGCTGATGTAGGAGGCACTTCTGCTAACCTAAGTGGTGTTGTATATGACTACGCAAACAATTTGTATGTAATTGGCAGAACGTCTGAGCAAGTCCGCGTTTTTGCGATGGCAAAATCGCCTAACTCCGAGACTACACCTGCTCCTTCCTCTCAAAAGGTAAATGTAACACAGAACATTACTGCAGGCATAGCAGGCACTTATTACATTCCTAAATCGGGAACGCAGGAAGGCTGGGCTACATTGAAACAGGCTTTCGACGCTATTAATACCGAAGGCATTGTAGGTGATGTAACCTTATTGATTACCGGCGATATTTCTTCGGCCGATAATGTGGGATTGATCAACAATACCAATTTCTCTATCACAATTAAACCCGAAGAAGGGAAAACGCCTACAATTACGTTCACAAAAACAGCCGATAACGCGAGCGGAATTTCCGGCGCATTCGTTATTGGTTGCGGAACGGGATTGAATTGGACGGATATTGCTCCGGCAAAGAATATCACGATTGATGGATTGAAGATAATGGCAAACGGACACGCTGCTCATTTCCCGTTGGTAATGATAGATGCTTGTGATAAAATCACCGTTAAAAACTGTACTATCAGCAGCACACAAAATCTTACCAGTACAATCGTACTGCGTGGACCGGCCGACAGAACCGAAGCAAATGTGGCAAAAGTAATGCCGAAGAATGTTACCATAGAAGGCAATGTACTTACTGCTATCGGCGTTGGTGGTAGCGGTGCTACCGTAATCAATTTTTTGAACAACGGAACACCTGCTTCATCAGCAACCGGCACCGTGATAAAAAACAACATTATAACCGGTAACCGTCAGAGAGTTATTTGGATAAATTATGTCAACGGAATGGAAATTACCGAAAATGAATTCAATATTACCGGTAGCCCCTCCGGAGCTGTATGCGGAATTATTTTACCCAATGCCGGAAATGCGGGTAATATGTATGTTGCCAAGAATAAATTCGTTAAAATAGCAACTTCAAATACTTATGATTTAAATTATGGTACATCAGCGGTTAGTATAGGCTCTCAAGGCACTTGGATTGTTGAGAACAATTACTTTTCCGGTTTCGACAAAACAAGTACTACCGGCGTGAGTAATCTCGAAGCCATTCGTGTTATGAACAGCGCGGTCACTATTCGCCACAACACTTTCTATATGAATCAATTGCCAATAGCAACAGCACCGGCTTATGTTGAAAACCCCGGAAATAGTAGTGGTACTGCTAGTGCTTATACTGCAATTTTCATATCAGGCACCAACACGCCAACCATTGAAAACAACTTGTTTGTAAGCGAAGAAGACAGATGTTTTAATTTCTTTGTACGCGGCAATGCTCCAGCGTCGATGAAAGACAATGTATTCTGTTTGCCGGCCGGCGCAACAAAAGCCAAGATTGCGTCGGGGACACCCCCTTCCAGTCCAAAAATGGTTGATGCGGTAGTATTTGCCAATAAAGCCACAGGTAATTTGGATTTGACAGGCGCTTCGATAGGAGATGCCAATTTGAAGGTACCGCGTTTGGCAAGCGTATTGAAAGATATCGCAGGAACCGATCGTAAAGATCCCACTTATGCGGGCGCATTTGAAGTCCCTGCTCCCACCGGTTTCACCGTTACGTTCGATGCAAAGGGCGGAACACCTGTTCCTCCTCCGGCTACCGTGCCTGATGGCGGAAAAGTAACGAAACCCACCCCCGACCCGACAAAGGCAGGCTTTGATTTCAAAGGATGGTATAAAGACTTTGATCAAGAAGTTTGGAAATTGGTCGCAAATGTGAATTTAAGAGAACCCAATGGTGACGGCACTCCAAACGCCTCCGGCACGCCACTCATATCAGTACCGTCGGGCACTGAGGTTGTCCTCGTTGAGAGAGTTGTTCGTGACGCAACAACTTGGTGGGGAAAAACCTCATACGGTGGTTTTACCGGATGGATGGCAGTAGGCCCCACTTTTAGCGAGCCGGTAGATCCTCCGTTATGGAATTTCGATAGCGACCTTGTCACAGGAAACATTACCCTGAACGCAAGATGGAAAGAAGTACCAAAGCAAGCAAATATTTTTGCTTCCGAATTGAAGGCAACTGCTCCAACGGCAAGCTATGATGTGGACTTCAGTTACACGTTGAATGCTGATGCTTCGTCGGTCGTCATTGAAGTAGGGAACGGCGATTCGTTTACGATAACCACTGCTGCCGATTTAACCAAAGGTCCGCATACGGTTACGAAACGCCTGACTTTAACGGCAACGGGAGGAGAATTTGGCTGGACGGTGAAGGCTGTAGGTGTTGCCAACAGTACCAATGTAGGTACAGATCCGGTAAAATTCACCGACGATAACGAACTCCTAATGAAATTTTATTCGCCTCGTGGCGGTATTGCGATGGATAAAAACATGGACAGCCCGTTTTTCGGACGCATTTATATTCCTGAAAGTTTAGCAACGAACGGATCAGGAGTTGCTGTGTACAATACGCAAGACGGTATTTACATTCTAAATGCTGCCTTACAGGATGTTAATCAACAGAGAACAGGCGCAACAATAGGAAGTTATAAAGGAGGTTTCGACTTGTTCAGAAACGGTCATGGTGTATCAGATCTTACGCCCGCTCGCATTTTCATTGCTCCGGATGGGAAAGTGTTTGTTCCTCTCTATTGGGGCGATCATAGTCTTGAGATTATGGACCCTGCAAATCCGGGCGCTAATTGGACCTCTGCTTTTGTAAATAATTCCATAATTGACCGACCTATACAAACCCATTTGATAGGCAACGATTTGTATGTACTTGGTTGCAGTGGACTTCCAGGCAGTACGAGCCGTAATGATTTCAGAATTAAGAAGTATGAAAATTTCGCTATAGGTCATACGGCTGCTGCTACACAAACCATTCAAATGCCTGGTCATACTTCCGGAAACGTGATGACTAATATACTCGGTTTTATTCCGGACACTAAAGGAGGTTGGTGGGTAGCATCCGGCCGAGCTAATAATGATGGACCTGCTCTTATGCACTTTTTGGCAGACGGCACTTGTGATATTAATCGCAGTTTTACCGAAGTCGGTGTGTCAATAAACGGAGTATCCTTAGTTTATGATGAGGCTAAAAACTTGCTGTATGTTGGAACAAATGGTAATATAAGAGTTTATACCCTTACTTGGACAGGTAACGCACCTTCTTTAGGAAGCTATACCACCTTGCCCTTGCATGGATCAACTACTGCCGCTGCTACCGGCATTGTATTCGACCCTGCCGGTAATTACTATGTAGTTTCTTCTTCATCCGAGCGTTTAACCGGTTGGGCGATGCCTAAAGCAACTGCAGCTGACAATACGTTCACAACGACTGCTCCTTCGGCTCAGAAGATAACGATCGTTCCTCCGCTGCCTCCAGCCGATGACCTGAATATTTATGCTTACGGTCTGAAGGCAACTAAGGCAACGAACGATCTGGATGTGGATTTCAGTTATACATTGAATGCCAAGGCTTCGAAAGTTACTATCAACGTATCGAACGGAGACGAATTTGTTTTAACCGGGGCTGCCGATTTGACCAAAGGCTCGCATACGGTTACAAAACGCCTCTCGGCTTCGACCGCAACGGGTGACTATACCTGGTCGGTAACGGCAATAGCCGCTACTGCAGTTCCGACGGCTCCGACAAAGTTCGCTACTGCAAAAGGTTTTTATTCTCCTCGAAGTTTAGTTGTGGACAATAGTACCAACAGTCCGCACTTCGGAAATTTGTATGTTGTAAATGCAAATAGTGGCACAAGCGATGGAATAGCAACGCAAAAAGGTATTTATCAGTTTAATCCTCTCATGCAGCCACAGAATCGGACTGCTGCATACGGCGGCGGTGTGTCTTGGAATGCAAGTTGGGATAGTCCGTATGCGGCATCAGTAGGTCCTGATGGTAAGGTATATGTTACCAATGGAACTATGAGTACACTCGTAGGAGGAATATATTGTATGGATCCGGCAACTCCTACAGCCAATTGGCCCGCTGTGCTTCCTGCCAGCCAAGGAGTTACTCCTTATTGCTGGGTTACTGGAACAGGTAATGATGCAAAAATCTATACAATGAATATAGGCGATGTCCCTGTTAATTCTCCTGCTAATTGGAGTACTACTACGAGCAAACTTCAGGTATATAATATACCTACCCTGCCGGCAACATCTTCTACCTTAGTATATGACGGTGGCACTGTGCTTCCCAGTAGAGTGAATGCATTTGCTCCCGGAAAAGACGGCGGCTGGTGGATTACTCAAAGCAGTAGGACAGATGGGAGTTCTTTGGTTAGAACTGATCCAAGAACGTCTGCAAGTCTTATCTACATTGGCGCAGACAAGGCTGTGAAATACAATTCAGCTAACGTGCCAGCAATCCATGCGCTGTTTAATACGATAGGTACGGGTTCGGGTGGCTCAATAGCAGTTAGCCCCGACGGAGAACTTATTGCTGTATATTCTTTCAGAAATAATCAAAATATACAGATTTTCAAAATAGAATATACCGGAGATACGCCTTCTTTGACGTTCCTGTATGCGTTTAATAATAAAACAGGAACGCTTGATAATCCTGGTACGAGCGCTTTGTCAGACTACGCTGGATTATCGTTCGACTGGGCAAATAATATTTTTGTTACCGATGCAGGTCCTGAAACTGTACAGGCATGGGCGCTTCCAAAAGCCGCCAATGCTGCTACCACTCCTGCTCCCGTATCTCAACCGGTATCGGTTGGTGAACCGGAAATTGCAGGCGACTATTATGTTCCCAACGATCCGGGTGCAGGTAAAAAATGGTTCCCGACATTGAAGGCGGCTACTGCGGCTATCAACATACAGCCCATCACCGGCGATGTCCGACTGATTGTAAACGGTGATATCACCTCGCCCGACAATGTGGGATTGATCAACAATACCAATTTCTCTATCACGATTGTTCCGGACGCAGGTTTGAAGCCTTCGATTACGTTCACTCGTACGGCCGATGACAACGCTGGTCCGACAGGCGCATTTATCATCGGTGCCGGTTCGATCCAACCCGGAGGAACGGGATGGGCAAGTATTGCTCCCGCGAAAAATATCACAGTTGATGGATTGACGATAAAAACAGCGCAAACTGCTAATAGTGCCAATCACGCGATTGTACTTGTTGATGCCTGTGAGGATATCACCATTAAAAATTGTGTGTTTGACCATAAAAATGGAGGAGCTCTTTACTCAATTTATCTCCGTGGCATTGTTGGCAGAACTGAAGCAAACATCAAGAAAGTAATGCCGAAAAATGTGACCATTGAAAATAATGAAATCAAGATACCGCACGGAACATCGCAAGCAATCACTATTCTTGCCGATGCAGCGCCTGTATTAGCAAACAATGCTGCCGGAGTGGTAATCAAAAACAACATTATCAATGCCGGTCAAAGAGCTATCTTCTTGAATTATGCTACCAGTGTTGAAATTTCCGGAAATGAATTCCATGTCAATAATCCCAGTGTCGCCGGCGCTTTGAGTACGGCTATTATGGGTAATGCAGGTTTGGACGGCAATATCAAAGTTGTCGGCAATAAATTTATCGAACTGAAGAGCGCCAATCCTGTGACCGGGGCTTATGGTATGAGAGCCATTATTGCCAGCGGTGGAGGAACCTGGTACATCGACAACAACTATTTTACCGGTTTCGATAAAACATCAACGAATGCAGGACCTACCCAGTTGGAAGCGATTCGTGTTGGATCTACTTGTGTGATCCGTCACAATACTTTCCTCATGAATGCATTGACGAACCTGCCGACTGTCACAGCCGGTACTCCTTCAGATGCAAACAGTTCCTATTCTGCCATCAATATTGCAGCAGGAACTCCGGTTATTGAGAATAACCTGTTTGTCAGTGCTACAGATGCTCTTCCGAACTTCTTTATTCGTGGTAATGCTCCGGCAGCAGCAGCCAACAACGTGTTCTCTTTACCGAAAAATGCTGTAAATGCCAAGATTGCTTCAGGAACAATTCCTGCAGGTTTGAGCAAGGCGAAAAATGTAGCGTTTGAAAATGCAGCCGCAGGTAATCTGGATATAGCAGCCGCTTCGGACAGAGATCCTGATTTGAAAGTGCCGTTCTTAGCAGCAATTATTAAGGATATCCACGGAACGACCCGCGGTACGGTATGGACTTATGCCGGCGCTTTTGAAGGCAGTGGCGACTTTGAAGAACCTCCCACAAACATCTATTATGTTCCGGAAGATCCGGGACGTGGTAAACCGTGGTTCCCGAACTTGCAAGAAGCTTTTGAAGCATTCAGCGGAGGTATTGTCGAAGATGTCGTATTGGTCGTAAACGCTGATATTACATCAACCGACGATGCAGTATTGAACAACAAAACAAACTTCTCTGTTACGATTGTGCCCGATGAAGACTTAACGCCTAAGATTACGTTCGACGGTGCAGATCTCATTGTTGGTGGTAAGAATGTTATAATAGAAGGTTCGGAACGTTTGACTTTCGAAACAGCACTCAATGCTGGTAGCGAATCGTTTGCTCCCGGCTTCACTACCGGAGTTGTGATCAGCGAAAACATCTTCAAAGGTGGTCTTGTTATGGATTATGTGAATGGCATCGAAATTATAGGAAACACATTCGACATCAAAGCGGATGCAACGGCTATTCATGCAAATTCGAATATAAGAGGTGAAATCAATGTTGCCCAGAATAAATTCATGGGATTAACAGCAGGTAGTGGTACCGCGATTCTTGCCGAGGGAGGCTCTGCCAACACTTGGACAATCGAAAACAACTACTTCACCAGCATCGGCCAGACAGATGCGGCAGCAATTGCTTTGGTAACGCCTGTCAGCGCCAACATTCTTCATAATACATTCTATTTGAAAGGATGTGCGGCATCGTTCAGCGCTATCAATGCTAATCCTGCAGTTGTAACAGCAGTTAAGAACAACCTGTTTGTCAATGCAGACAATACTGCTTTCTTCTTCACGGGAGATGTTCCTGCAAGTGCGGAAGGCAATATATTCTCGTTGCCGGATAAAACGAAGATTGCTTCGGGCTTCATTTCTGCAGATGTGAGAGTGGCAAAAGAAGAAGTAAAATTTGCCGGCGCAGCCACAGGTAATTTGGATTTGGCAAAGGAAAAAACGACTGATGCCTTTGGTGTAGGATATATCGAATTGGGTGTAACTCCTTTGAAAGAAGTTCTTTTCGATATCCACGACACTACTCGCGGTGTTGTAAATGCAGGATTGACTTATGCCGGCGCTTACGAAGGTGCTAAGTTCAAACTGCCGAATAACATAGATGCAGCGGATTCTAAAGACATTCGGATTGTTCAGGAAGGCAGTCAAATTAAGATTACTTCCAACAAAGAAATACAATCTGTAAGACTGTATGATTTGCAAGGACGTATCATTGCTTCTGCACAAGGTCTCTCAACCAATGTTCATCTGATGCCGGCTCCGGCAAAAGGTGTTTACGTTGTCGATGTTGCGGCAAAAGGTGCTCTAAGCGTTCAAAAAATAGTGATTCGTTAAGACGAAGTAATATGTAAAAAAAGGGTGTGTCTTTTGGCACACCCTTTTTTATCCAAATATGTTTCAATTAAAAATTCAGTAAATTTATGAAAAAAAGTATCTTTTTATTTATGGCTTTCGCCTTGTTGTCGTTGACTGCTGCGAGAGCGCAACAAGCAAATATTTTTGCTTCCGAGTTAAAAGCGTCTGCCGTTTCGGCGGATAACGATGTGGAATTTACCTACACATTGAATGCCGATGCTAAGGCGCTCAGCATTAAAGTATCGAACGGCGAAACGTTTGAAGTAACATCTGTTGGCGACTTAACTAAAGGTTCGCATACAGTAACGAAACGCCTGACCCTTCCGACGGCAGTAGGAAATTATACATGGTCGATAACGGCTGAAGGATCTCCAAATTACGCAGCGGAACCGGTGAAAGTGTCCGACGATGCCGCTCATCTCGGATTCCATGCATTACGCGGGTTAGTTGTAGATAACAGTTTTGAAAGTCCGTTCTTCGGACGCATATATGCAACCGAAGGAAATGAAGATGTTGTAGCTGCGGGTATCCGGGCAACAAACGACGGTGTTTATATCTATAATGCCGCATTGCAGGATGTTACCAATCAAGGGGATAACGCTTATACCGGCGGCGTTATATGGGGACTTTCCGGTTCTGCAAACAGTGGCGCAAGCCCGTTCCGTGTATCAACTGCACCCGATGGCAGGGTATTTGTTGCCGACTGGAGCGATACACATTCCGGCATTTGGCTGTTAGACCCGGCCAATCCTTCGGCCGACTTAAAACCGGTATTCGCCGGGACACGAGATACCCGCGGTGTAGTGAGTACATCCGGCATAGGAACACACGGTTCCGTTTCACATTGTTATATTGAAGGAGTGGGCGCCAATACTAAATTATACACTTTTGACGAAGATTTGGGACTCTCCTCCGGTGTATCGGGGAATATATACCGTTATGATATTGGAAATTTGGATGCACCCTGGACAGCAGCACCAAGTGAATTGATTTACAATGATGCTGCTAACGGTAACTTGCAACAAAACGGTAATTCCTGCATTTCTCCCGATGGACGCGGAGGTTGGTGGATAAGCCAATATCGTTCGGAAGACATCAATCCTGCCATTCCTTCGTTAATCCATTATAACGGAACAAGTGTTGACTTCGTTTCGGCAGCCGATGCTGCCGGCGTATTGGTTAGTTCCCATCAAGGAGGTATGGCATTGAATGAAGATAAATCGTTGATAGCATTATCCAGTAGTGGCAACGTGAAAATTTTCGACATCACTTTTGATGGAACCGGCAAGCCAACGATAGCACTTAAATATAAAATTGATACTCCTTTTGGGGATTTTACTTTCTCAGTGGCATTAGACAAAGCAGACAATATCTATGTAGGTGGCAATGCCAAGGCATTCGAGGTTTTCGCTCTTCCCAAAGACGACAACTCATTTACCACTCCGGCTCCCAAATCCCAACCGGTATCTGTAACTCAGGAAATTACCGGATTACGCACGGTAGTTGCCGGCGATGTTCGTATCGTTTGTAAAGGCGATCAAATTACAATTATTTCCGGCAGTCCGGTTCAGTCTGTAAAATTCTTTGATTTACAGGGAAGAACAATTGCCGCCAAACAAGGTATAGCCGCAAGCGATTGTTCGATACCCGCTCCCGAAAAAGGCATCTATATTGTAGAAACAATGACAGAAGGTGTGCGTAACGTTCAAAAAATAGTGGTTCATTAATTAGGAATGCAGTAGAGACGTAGCACGCTACGTCTCTACTCGTTAAACAAATAATTCATAGAAAATAAATTATGTTCGTATGAAAAAAGAAAACTATTACAAATTTATTAACCCTAAAATTCTCCGGCTGGGAATTTTAAGCGCCTTATTCCTGTTTTTGGCAATAGGAGGGGGGTATGCAGCCGTTCTTGTCAAAGGAAAAGTAACAGACAGTACGGGTGAACCCCTGATTGGAGTAACCGTACAGATGAAAGGTTCGACAGCCGTAGGAACTGTTACAGACCTTGACGGAAATTACGAAATTACCGTTCCGGATCAGTCGGTTGTATTGCGCTTTACTTACATCGGATATGTAACCAAAGAAGAATCGGTCGGCAATCGTACAACCATCCATGTTCAACTGCTGGAAGACAGTAAAATACTTAATGAAGTGGTGGTCGTTGGCTATGACACGCAACGCAAAGTCAATTTGACGGGAGCGGTAGCAAGCATCAATGTGGCTGATCAATTGGAAGGTCGTCCGATTACCGACGTTGGTCGCGGATTGCAAGGTGCAACAGCCGGTTTGACGGTAACCACTACATCGGGACAATTAGGTACGACTCCCGAAATTCGCATTCGCGGTGCTTACGGTTCGTTAGTGAATGATGCTTACGGCGCTTCCCGTCCGTTGATTCTGGTGGACGGTGTGGAAGTTTCGGATTTGAATATGGTAAATCCCGATGATATCGAAAATATTTCGATATTGAAAGATGCCGCATCGTCTTCTATTTACGGTTCACGCGCTGCTTTCGGCGTTTTATTGATTACAACTAAAAAAGGAAAACAGGGCGATGTGTTTACCGCTAATTATTCAAACAATTTTGCCTGGACATCTCCAACTGTAACGCCGAAATTGGCAAAAGCCTCTGAAAACGGAAGAATGGTTTTGGAATCCAAATTTCGTCAGGATGGGCGCACGGAATATGCAATCAACGGATTGAAATACAATGCTGAAATTATTGAACGATTGGAAGAATGGGAACGTAATTTTGGCGGCATGAATCTCGGACAGGAAATGGTACTGGGACGGGACTTTGAAATCGTTGACGGCAATCCGCAATTCTATCGCAGTTTTAATGCCGCCGATGAGTTTCTTCAAAAAGGCTTCATTCAGCAGCATAATGTGTCGGTTTCCGGCGCTTCCGGCAAAACCAGCTACTATATGGGACTTGGATATATGGGCGACCGTGGGGTATTGAAAGTAAATCCCGACCAGTGGAATCGCTATAGCGTATCATTCAATACCGATACCAAAGTAAACAAATGGTTGAATTTGGGTTCCAAATTAATGTTCTCGCGTACCGATCTTTATCAGCCGTTTGAATATAATGATAATTCGATCAACGGTTGGGCTTTTTATTACCTCTATCGTTGGCCTGCCAATTATCCTTACGGCACTTATCAGGGAGTTCCTTTCCGCAGTTCGATAGCCGATGCCATGCAAGCCAATACGAACAATGATCGCAAAAATCATACCCGTGTTACCTTGAACGGAACACTGACGTTTACCAAAGATTTATGGTTGGATGCCGATTATACATTTACCATGGATAACCGTTTACGTCAGGAGCGGGGAGGCGAAGTCGTCGCATGGGACTATTGGACCGGTGGCATGAAGCAGATAGTAACTTCTCCTACTGCAAAAAATCTATACGAACAGTATAATTACTCGACAGATCGTCATACGGCAAATGTTATCCTGCGTTATAAAAAGGACATAGCAAAAGGACATAAACTCAGTGCTTTCGCGGGCTGTAATCTCGAATATGAATATTATAACTCGATGAATGGTTGGAAGTTCGATTTGCTGGATTTTAACAAGCCTTCATTTAATACAGCCATCGGTAACGAACGTGTTATCGGATCACAAAGCGATTGGTCGGGCATGGGCTATTTTGCCCGTGCAAATTATTCGCTCAAAGATCGTTATTTACTTGAATTAAACGGACGTTACGACGGCTCTACCCGATTTCCACTGGATCAGCAATGGGGGTTTTTCCCTTCCGGTTCGGTAGGCTGGATTCTGAGTGAAGAATCGTTTATGCGAGCCACGAAATCGTGGTTGAGTTTTGCTAAAATACGTGGTTCATTCGGTTTTATCGGTAATCCGAACATCGGATCCAATATGTTCCTTCCTATTTTGGCATATAACTCCAATTCCTATTGGCTTATCGACGACAAGGCTCCGGAAAGCACGTTTGGTATGCCCAGAGCACTCTACAAAGGATTTACATGGGAAAATATTGAAACGCGCAACGGCGGTCTGGATTTGCGCTTCCTCAACAACAAATTAGGCGCTACATTCGACCTTTATCGCCGCATCAACAGCGGGATGGTCGTAACCGGCGATCAGGTTCCCGCTACCTTTGGCGCAGCGGCTCCTTACATGAATTTGGGAGAAATGACTACAAACGGATGGGAATTATCATTAGACTTTCATCATTCATTCTCGAGAGACTTGAAATTGCGCATAAATGCCAATTTGTCGGATGCGCAAATCAAAATAACAAAGCATACTTACAAATCGGCATTACTTGACGGGACAAATTACGAAGGCAAGATTATGGGCGAAATTTGGGGATTTGAAACCGACCGTTATTTCACGGCAGCTGATTTTGCCTACGATGCGGATGGCGACAGAATATATTACCGATATGTATATGATGTGGATGGCAATAGGGTAAGAGAATACGGTAAAACGGGAGATTATTCGAAAATGGCACCCGGAGTTGCCGAGCAAGAGCGCTATGAGGGTCTTGCTTACGGATTCAGTAAATACCAGCCGGGCGATGTTAAATACAAAGATTTGGATGGTAGCGGCGTAATTGATCGTGGAGCGTTTCGTTCCGACGATTATGGCGACTTGAAGCGCATCGGCAACACTACCCCGCGTTACGAATACAGCGCACGTATAGGAGTAGATTATAAAGATTTTGATTTGGACATCTTTATTCAAGGCGTAGGAAGCCGTCAGGTATGGGGAACCGGTCAGATGATCATTCCCAGATGGAACTTCAGCGAATTGGCTATATATGCTCATCAAACCGATTACTGGACAGAAGACAATCCCAATGCGTTTTATCCGCGTTTGACGGAAAATAATCAACCCAGTCGAACCAGTGAAGCTTCCGGAAACTTTTTGGCCCAATCCAAATACTTGTTAGATATGTCGTATTGTCGGTTGAAAAATGTAACCCTCGGTTATTCCATACCGAAAACTCTATTAAGCAAAGCGCAACTGAACAAAGCGCGTGTGTATGTAAGTTTCGAGAATCTATTTGAACTCCATAATTTGGGTAAAATCCCTGTCGATCCGGAAACGGATGCAACTACCGGTGATGGAGGTACTGCTGGTTTCGGACGTATTTATCCTTATGTGAGAACCATTTCTTTCGGCTTACAAGTTTCATTATAATAAATAGCAATAAATATGAAAACATATAAATATTTTTTATGCCTGCTGTTCGGAGGAATCCTGTTTGTTTCCTGTAGCGATTTTTTGGACAAACCCCCCATCGACCAATTTACAGACGGCGAATTTTGGAAAAATGAAGATCATGCGCGTGCATTTGTAAACAGCGTTTATACAACTCTGTTTACGGGATTTGAACCCGGTGTACTCTTCCCTGGCTGGATAAACGACATAGGCGATGATGCTCTGACCGGACGGGATCAATCTCCGCTCTCTACCGATGCAATACCGACTTCGGATGGAAGTTGGTCTTTTACAAACATTCGCAGAGCCAACTACATAATTGAAAGCGCTCCAAGAATGGATGAACCGGAAGCCACCATCAATCATTGGGTGGGTATCGGACGTTTCCTGCGAGGATTTTATTACAGCAGTTTGACATTCGGTTACGGTGATGTGCCTTATTTCGACAAAGTTCCGCAATACAGCGAAGTCAAAGCGGATATGGATATTCTGTATAAGGATCGCGACCCGCGTAACTTTGTAGTGGAAAAAAATATTGCAGATTTTGAATTTGCGTTAGCAAATGTACGCCTCAACGACGGAGATTTGCGAATAAACCGTTATGTGATAGCAGCATTGGTTTCAAGAGTGATGTTGCGTGAAGGCACGTTTCAGAAATACTACTATAAGGATAATGCTATGGCTGTAAAGTGCCTGCAATTGGCAAAAAAGGCTTCGGAATTAGTGATGAGCGGACCTTTCTCGCTTTCGCCAAGTTACAAAGCATTATTTACTTCTACCGATTTGTCGGGCAATCCCGAAATCATCATATATCGCAAATATTATGATGGCATTATGCAGCATGGTATGGTAACCGTTAATTGGGCGGAAGCCATTGGCGGTGTAAGCAAGGGATTTGCCGAAAGTTTCCTGCGTGCCGACGGATTCCCGATTTATTTTGAAAACGAATTGTGGATGGCACCAACCGCAGAGGCTTTCTTCGCCGATCGCGACCCGCGTTTGACGGATGTTCTTCGTCCGAAATATTTCTTGCAAGGCGGAACCAATGCGCCATTCAATTATTCGCTATCGGGTTATTCCTGGCGCAAGTATATGAACGACGACTGGATTGATAATCCCCCATTTGATTCTAAATTTCTTACAGGAACAAGGAATATTACCGATGCTCCCGTTTTGCGCTTGGGTGAAACATTGCTCAATTACGCCGAAATTTGCTACGAACTGGAAAGTTTGACCGGCGAAGATTACTTCAATCAAAGTGTATTAGATATCACCATCAATAAATTGCGCGAACGTGCGGGTATGCCCCGTCTGCAAGAAATTGGCGGAATGCCTGCGATAGATGGAATAACTTACGACGACCCACGCCGTACGCAAGCGATGCCTGCCCAATTCCCCGCAGTGGAACTCCCCGATGATGTTTCGCCAATGCTATGGGAAATTCGCCGCGAGCGCAGAGTAGAACTCTGTTTTGAAGGTTTGCGTTCGAACGATTTAAAACGCTGGTGTAAATTGGGTTACCTTTCCAACCATCACAATCCGGATTACCGTTACGGCGCATTTATCCGCTTGAGTGATTTTCCGAGCGGAGTAGTAAATGCATCGTTTAAGTTGGTAACTAATGTTAATCCGGTTACGATAAATGAATCTGCTACGGAAGGCTATATTATCAGAAATTTAGGAACAGTTCGTGAATTGCCACAGCCGAGAGATTATGTAAGACCCGTTCCGCAGGATCAGATTGATCTGTATGACAGAAAAGGTTATACGCTTTCTCAGACCAAGGAATGGCTAAAAAAATAATAAAATATTGAAACATGAAAACAATAAAATATTTTCTATGCTTATTATTGCCGATGTTGGCAATAACATCCTGTAAAGATGATTCGATTGTAGAAAATCCTTCCGGAGAAACCATTATATACAATATATTTATCACCAATGGTGGACTTGCGGGAAGCACACGCTACGCAGGAGTAGTTGATATGGATTCTAAAACCGTTACATTCAATGATGTTGCTATCGAAACGGATCTTCAAAACCTGAAGTTCGGCGGAAAAATATCGTTGGGAGCGAATTTCGATAAGGAGTCATACAATTTTCTGGAAGGACAACCCAATGCTGTTGTCCATACATTGACACAGCCGATACGCCTCATCAGCGGCAAAAATATTACGGATTACGAGGTAACTCTGAATCTGAAAGCGCCGCAGGCGAAACCCATGGTAGGAAAATTGGAAGTGCAAACAGGTTCGGGAAGGACCGTCGTCGCAACGATCGACCTGACAGACAAAATGATCTATCTGAATACGCCGAGCGAATCGGAAGTTACGTTGAAAAGCATTTCCGTGATACCGCTACGGACAACTTATTCCTTTACTAATTTGTCGAACAACAAATTAAGTAAGGATAATCCGGGCAGCATCGAACTCGATTTTTTGGGCATTACAGACAGATACCAAATTTTCTTCGACGAGGCGCCGGCTGCCGGTATTAATTTCGGAGTACCTATTATTCACGATTTCTCGTTAAGGACAGGCAATCTGTATCCTGATTTCACAGCGGAAGATACCCGAAGTGCAGATCTCGACAACGAACATATCCTGATCGTTTCCCGTGCAGGAGGTACCAGACCGTATCTGTTGCGCGTAAGGGATGTAATGGCTGGTAACGCCAATTTGCCTATTGCACTGAAAACAACCGGTATTGCCGGAGGAACTTTTCCGGTATCGTACGGTCGTTTGACACAAGGCCGGATTTATGTCTGCAACCTGTCGACCGGATTAGCGGATTCCGATGTCGGAAAACTCAAAATTTATTATTGGGAAACCCCGACATCCGATCCGGAACTGATTCTGGATTTCAGCGGCATTGTAAATGAGGTAGCATTGAGCACCGGACGTTTTGGCGATAATATGTCGATCGACTTAGATGAAAAAGGAGACGGTTATGTCTATTTTGTTCACCAGTCTGCTAACGAAACGCTACGTTTTACTGTTACCGGATTTACCACCGTAAGCGATCCGATAATGATGAAGCCAGGAGACGCTTTCTACTATGCTTTCTATAACCGAATCGGACTCGAAAACGAATACTTGTACACAAGTACGGTAGCAGCTGTGATTAAGTTGCTGGATAAAGACGGCAACGAATTGGCGCAAATCGACAAATTGACGCATGGTACTACGATGAATGCTACGCGAGGCACTAATGCGCGCGTCATCAATTACAATAGCGGACGCTATTTGATTATGACTTCGGGACGCCAACAAAACGCCTGGCCTTTCCCCGCGCTGTTTATTTACGACATCACGGAAGGATTTAACACTCAGGCTGCTTTTGTCAAATTCAAAGAGAAGCAACCCGATCCGGTATTCTTCTATCAAATGGGAGAGCCGGCAGCATCGGGCGGTTGCGCCGGTATTGCAGCATGGGCTCCGATAGACGGAAAGTTGTGCATATTGGCAGCATCTCCACGTTCAGGGTTCGTATTAATAGAGTTTCCAAAGAACCAGAAATAACCTGTAAAGACGGGGCATTGCCCCGTCTTTACCAATTACATTAATAAATTTTATTTTTATTCAAATGACAAGACAAATTTTTATTTTATCGCTTCTGCTCTTTTTCGGAATTGGTTTGTATGCCCAGCCGAAGGCGGTTGGAGAACCGAGAGCAATTGCCAAAACGGATGGTGAAGCAACCGCCCAATTAAGGGCTGCTATTTCCATAAGTCCCCTTTTACAGCAGATGATCGACGATCCTACCGGCGTGGCTTCTGAAGTAGAAGCATTAAAATCGTTTAGCGAATACATGATTTTCAATCCGGTATTATCTCCCGGGGGCGATAAAATCGTGTTTCAGGTTAGTCGCGGTAAGGGCATGTACGTTTGCAATGCCGATGGTTCGGGTCTTCGCAGTCTCGGAGCAAAAGCCGAAAACGCTACATGGACACCCGACGGGAAATACATCGTTGTAATGTCCACCGAAGATGACGGGCATGTCGTTACCAAAGGCGAACTGATTACCATAGATGTCGCCACCGGTGTTCGAACCACTCTCCTGTCGTCGAGCAAATACATTGCGTTCGATCCGGTAATCTCTCCCGACGGAACGAAACTTACTTTCGAGAACATCGCTGATGGAGTTACTTATGTTATGGACATTCAATAATAGGAGGAAAAGTATATGAAAAAGTTTATATCTATCATCGCACTTTTTGCGATAGTATGTGCGCTTCCTGCTACGGCACAAAAAGTAACCGGATTGAGTGACGTAAAACTGTACATCGACCCGGGACATGGTAAGACAGACAATATGGGAATGTACAATTGGTCGGAATCGGAAAAAGTAGTCAGGGTAGGGCAGTATCTCGAACAGTATTTACTTAAATATACCGATATGCAGGCAAAAAACTTTATGTTTTCACGCAAATCGGATGCCGACCTGAATACGGATTTGAGCACCCGCACCGATGAAGCAGTAGCTTTCAAAGCAAATTTCTATTATTCCATTCATAGCGATGCTACAACGATGGGAAGTTCTGTCAACCGTGCTGTCTTTTTGTATGGCGGGCGCAGGCTGTCCACAGGTGGAACGGTCATGGAAAAACTGCCGGAAGGCGGCAGGGAATTTGGTAATCACTTAACCCGTGATATGCTGTCTATTATGCGCGTGCCATCTTTGGATTTGAAATCCATACCTCCCTGGAGCGGTGGAGAAAATGGAAATGTTGCTGATTTAACTTATTACGGCAGCACCAGCACCACGCCCTATTTAGCAGTAAATAGAGGAACAAATAATTATTGCGCTTCTATTTTATCGGAGATGGGCTTTCATACCAGTCCGGAACAGAACATGCTCAACATGAGCGACGGATACATGAAGGCGCTTGCGTATGCAACCTATCAGGCTATGGTAAGATACATGACGAATCAATCGTGGGGCGGCGGCTCAATGAAACAGCCCGTGCAGGCAGGTATTCTTCATGGTTTTATAGTGGAAGAAGAAACAAATTCGCCCATCAACAGCGCAAAGATTACCGTTAGCAAGGATGGGACGGTTGTGGCAACCTACATAACCGATTCGTATGAACCGAGCGGCCGCTTCATCGCGAAATATCCCGTTGGAAAGGGTGCAGCCGGTTATGAGTTTTATACCGATGTGCTGCGCAACGGTTTTTACTGGATTGAAGACTTGACCCCCGGCGAAACTTACACCGTTAAAGTGGAAGCACCCGGATTCGAGACCAAAGACAATCTGTCGGTAACCATCCCCGCCTCAGTCGGTGCTAAAACGATCGACGGTTTGGGTACTTTGGACGTCAAGTTGAAGAATATTATGCCCGGCATTGTTTTAGGGAACGACATTATTAATACGGAGAAGGTTCCTCTCAACAAACTTATAAGAATAACCTTTGCCCGCAAAATGAATCAGTCGGCAATGACTTCGGCGTTCACAATTACCAAAGTTTCCGATGGATCGGTAGCCACAGCGCCTATAACCTGGTCGAGCGGTGTATTGCAAGTGAATGTTTCGCAATTGGGATTCGATACCAATTATAAATTAACAATCGACGGAGCGAAAGCAAAAGTTACCGGATATGATATTGGAATCGACGGAGCGCGCTCAGGTTCGGTCAGCGACTATGTGATTAACTTCAAGACCGAATCGGCAATACCGCCCAAGATTGTTTCGTTCGACCCGCGTGGAACCGACCAATTTACGTTGCGTCCGGTAGTGCGCATCGAATTGGATCAACATGTATTGACATCAAGCATAGCGGGCAATCAACTGACGGTTGTTGACAAAGATGGAGCTTCTGTTGCCGGCATCCAATCCTACAATGCGATGGGTAACGGCAAAAGCGTACTTCACTATATCTTCAATGCCGACCTGAAAGCAAACGAACGCTATACGGTTACTCTTAAAGCAGGCATCAAAAATGTATATGGTAATGCCACAGAAGAGGATTTTGTGTTTACTTTTGTGCCTCGCAACCGATCGGTTACAGTCAATAGCCCCGCGTTGAACCAGTTCGATGGTACTATGGGGGCTTTTGGCGGCGGTTCGCAGATTGGCGGTATTGTGGCCGACAGCTACAAATTTTCACAGGATGCAAGCGTGAAACTTACAGCCCAAAGTGCAAATAGCCACAGAGTTAACTACCAGTGGAGTGATGACGCGAGCGTCGGCACTACCTCAGACCCGCGCCCCGGCATTCGACATCACTATGGCACTGCCACCCCCACATTCACAACCAGTGCCGGTACGCTTCAGTACTGGGTCTTCGGCGATGGCAGCAACAGTCAGGTTTCGGTAATAATAGCTCCAACTGCCGGAGGATACTTTGTGAAACGAACCAAGGTTGACTGGGTAGGATGGAAGATGTTATCCTGGGACTTGACTTCTAACACCGGTGTAGTAGCCTATTTGGCCGATGGCTCTTTTAGCGGAAATCTGCGGTTTGCGGGTGTTAATATTGTAGGTCCTACCGCTGTAGCCGACCGCGATCTGACTCCCAGTGCGATGTGGTTCTCCGGTATGCGCTTGGTAACTCTTGGCGCGGTACAGGGTGTCTTTACCGTTAAATTCAATTCGCAGGGCGGTAGTGCTGTACCGGATGACTATTACACTGCTAACGAGCCTATAGATGCGTTGCCAATTCCTCCAACCCGTCCGGGATACAGTTTTGCGGGTTGGTGTAAAGATGCCGCCGCCACCCAGCCGTGGGATCTTGCAACCGATGCAGTAACCGATAACATTACCCTATATGCTAAATGGGAGCCGTTGGTTGCGTCTCACAGTCCGGCCGACGGAGAAACCGACGTAGAACTTCGTCCCGTTATCCGCATCGACTTTAGAGAACCGCTGAATCCGGCAAGTATCGACTACGAATATCAACTTACTGTAGTGGATGATGGCGGTGCAGGCACATTAGCGTCGGGCGAATTGTCGTACCAGACAGAAGAGGGAAAAGGCGTATTGCGCTTTACATTCGACAACGATCTGTTTGCCGAAACCGAGTATTTGGTAAAATTGGCTTCCGGTTACGAAACCGCACTTGGTGTTGGAATGCCGAATGAGACCGTTTTTTCGTTTACCACGGGGAAAGGAGTATCTATTTCCAACATAAAAAGCAAAGAAATCGGTATAGTTACAATTGACAAAAATATTAAGGTAACTGCTGCCGAAGCAATCAGCGATATCCGCGTTTATTCGATTGCCGGCGCATTGGTAAAATCGGCACAACCCGTACAAGCCTCGTATGAAATCCCGATCGGCGATTGGGTGAAAGGCGTATATATTGTGAGGGTAACAACCGGAAGTTCGCAGAAGAATGTGAAAGTGGTTGTAAAATAACTAAGTAGAAAGCAGGGGGACAATCTCCCTGCTTTTTTTTACGTATTTCAAGGTGAAATTTTGAAAGCAAAAAGAAAATGTGTATATTTGCCAAGAATCGCAAATTTTGTCCTTTAAGCCCAAATTTTACAGATACATTAATTCAATTATAAATTTTTATTCAGATGAGAAAAATCTTTTTGAGTGCATTATTAATCTTGTTTAGCGTAATGTCGCTGTCGTCTCAGACGATAAACATAGGGAAAAGTTACCGTATAGATCCGAAAGGATTTAATGCGGTGCTTAACACGAGTGGTAATTTATTGGCTTTTACTACCGAAAATTACGGAGGTTTGGAGGTTTATGATTTTTCAAACAAGTCGGTGCAAAAAATTTCCGATGAACCGGGCGCCGGTTTTGATCCGGTTTTTAGCGACGACGGCAAACTGTTTTACAAAAACATTGTTTACAAATCAAGACTGAGATACGAAGGGCTGAAAAGTTATGATTTACAGAAAAAAATTGTAAAAGAAGAATTAGAACCTCAACGTAATTTGACACCGGTACAAAAATCCGGCAAGGGCGTTATTTTTGCCAATGACAAGAAAACAGTAAGAATATCTTCAGCAACAATCGAAAAAACGGATTTGCCTTACATCTGGAGCGATGGACAGAATTTGAACATTCTTAAAGGAGAAAAAACGGAGATATTGAATCCCATCGAAGGTGCAAATGGTTATATATGGGCATCTTTATCTCCCAACGGGCAAATGATCTTATTCAATGCCGTTGCCGTCGGCACTTTCGTCTGCGATTTGAAAGGAAATATTATTGCTTCCTTAGGATATTTGAACGCCCCTGTGTGGTACGATAATGAGTTTGTTGTAGGGATGCAAGATAAAGACGACGGACAGGATATAATCGAATCGAAGGTTATTATAAAAAATCTTTCCGGAAAAATAACCAAGCAGTTGAGTGGATCCAAACAGATAGCCATGTTCCCTACCGCTTCATCTATTGCCAAAAAAGTGGCATATAACACTATTGATGGTGATATTTATGTATTGGAATTGAATATAACTAAATAAAAAAATGAAAAAAATGAAAACACGTAATATTCTTTTTGTATTGTTATTTTCTTTTCTAAGTGGCTCGCTCTTTTCTCAAGACTTGACAGGAATAAAGATCTATATTGATCCCGGACATGGCGGTTGGAGTTCGGAGGATAGAGGTATTGCTACGCCGCTTTATCCAAGTGTGGGACCAAACGTGGGATTCTGGGAGTCTCAAAGCAATTTAGATAAAGGCTTACAGTTGAGAACGATGTTAGAAAAATCAGGTGCTAAAACACAAATGTCGCGCACTACAACCTCAGGCACTGTAGCCGGACAAACTGCGGGCTTGGCGCTTAGTACAATCGTGCGGCAGGCTAATGAGTTTCAAGCCGATTTTATGCTGTCGATTCACAGTAACGCCGGAGCCGGAACTGCCAACTATGTGTTGCAACTTTATTCCGGACAGGATATTGGCGACACATACAAGTATCCTACACCGGTGTCGAAAGAAATGTCGGACAAAGGTAGGGATATCACTACCGAAATGGCAAAAAATCAGTACGATAATAAACTGACTTATTGGACATCAACCTATCGGGTAACGGGCGATAAAACGTTTGGTCGTACAGCCATGGGCTGGAGTGATGGGTACGGAGTGCTTCGTGGCTTGACTGTTCCCGGTACTATTTCCGAAGGCGCCATGCACGATTATATTCCGGAAACCTACCGCTTATTGAATATGGAATATAAATGGATGGAAGCCTGGAATTTTTATAAAACATTTTGTACCTATTTCAAAGGTGCCGAAATCCCTACCGGAAATATTGCAGGCTGGGTAAAAGACAGTCGTAATTTGATTCAGGAAACAGGATCATTAGCGGGATATAAAAAATATGGGAAAGATGTCCTGCAGCCCCTCAATGGAGCGAAAGTTACAGTTTTAGAAACCGGCGAAATTTATACCGTCGATAACCAACGAAACGGCGTTTATGTTTTTAAAGATTTAACGCCGGGCGTGTATAATGTTAAAGCCGAAGCAGACGGATATTTTTCGCAAACACAGGTAATAACTGTAGTAAAAAATAAAATGGCGTATTTTAATTTTGAGTTAAACAAGATTCGTAATACGCCTCCTGAAGTCATCAAATATTCGCCAAATGTAGCACCCGGCGAAGCGGTAGAATGTTCGACCGATATTGTACTTGAATTTAACTGGGATATGGACGAGGAATCTGTTCGGAACGCCTTCTCCATAACACCGGAAGCCGAAGGGGTTATTACCTTTGAAGACAGCCAGTATCGTATGCGTTTCCGACCCAACTTCCCATTGGAAACAGGGACTCTTTATACTGTTAAATTGGATAAATCGGCAAAACATCCGGCAAACATATCAATGGTCGAAGACTTTATATTACAGTTTACAACGAAAGACCGTAACCGTCTTGTCCTGTTGGAAGGATACCCTGCCGACGGAGATAAGGGTGTTTATTGCAAAGATCCGGTATTCTATTACATATTCGATCGAAAACTGTACACTCCGAATCTTCGCGACGAAATAAAAGTTTTAGAGGGAACCAAGGAAATAACAAAAGCCACTCGCTCGGTGATAAACAACAATGCCCCGACACCTTACGGGTCTTTCTATTTCCAATTAGGAAGCGCTTTAGAACCGAACAAATCCTACAAAGTAGTAATAGGAGCAGAAGTAAAAGATGAAATAGGAATGAAAGTGGTTGATCCGGTTGTGATAAACTTTACCACGTCGCCGGTGGCAATTACAGATAAAACCATTATTGAAGATTTTGCAACTGCCGGTAAGTATGCCTGCGATGCCGAAGAAAGCGCAAGCGTAACGGGCGTTACTGTTACGCGATCTACATCCACCTTTTTGTTTAGTCCTGCTTCCTGTCAGTTGAAAGGAACTTTCGCAGGAAACGATGCTTATGTAACTTACAGAGCGATAGATCCGACTGCTGTCGTCAATAATCAGCAAGTAATAGGATTGCATGTTTATGGCGACCTCTCTCAAAACGAATTGCAACTGCAATTTACAAGCGGCACGGAAGTACGGTATGTCCCCATTGCCAACCTGAATTTTGCCGGTTGGGAATTTGTGGAAACAGAATTATCGTCCTTACCGCCGGACACCGATTATACTTTTAGCGGAATAAGAGTTGTTCGTAAAGAGGGCATATTAAGCGGAACTTTGAATATCTGCTTAGACAATATGCTGTTGTATGACGAACGTTTGACCTCTCTGCCGGAAATAACTGCCGGACAGATTGAGATATATCCGAATCCGGCTTCGGAAACGATATTTGTAAAGACGCCTTCCAATGAAATACCGGTGCTTCAACTCTATTCATTCAACGGGATTTTGTTGAAAGAAGCGAGAGCCAATGAAATCACTGTCAATGAATTTGGAACAGGAACCTATATTTTGAAAGTCAAAACAGAAACAGGAATATTCGGAAAACCGATTATTATTAACAAATAATTTATAAATTTTCACTCAGATGAAAAAGCAAGTTTTTATTTTATCACTTCTGCTCTTTTTCGGAATCGGCTTGTATGCCCAGCCCAAGATTGTTGGC
>Ga0209628_10000295_pt1 | contig 30020 bp, 26 predicted proteins | sample TergutCu122P4_FD_187285 | JGI IMG/M metagenome (GOLD analysis project Ga0209628, IMG submission 187285) | Cubitermes ugandensis P4 segment gut microbial communities from Kakamega Forest, Kenya - Cu122 P4 (SPAdes) (version 2) | ecosystem: Host-associated > Arthropoda: Insects > Digestive system...
TTTTTGCACCGGTCCTTCTCCGGGATTACCATTGTTGGTATCATCAGGGTAATTTCGATTTAAGTCTTTGCCATTTGCATTACTACGTGTAGCACCGCTAACAGTCCCCCCGGTTCCCTTAAAGGTTCCATCGGGATTTGCAATGGGATTTACCCAAATCTCCATATTATCTAGCAGATAGGTAATTCTTTCGTTTGTGCCATAATTGGTTAACAGATAATCTATAAAACGAAGTGTCAACACATATCCGGTAAGTTCATCGCCGTGCATACTGGAACTCCAAAACACCTGGGGCTCTGCTTCACGCACATTCACATTTTTACTAATCACGCAAGCCTGTAGCTTTTTGTCTTGAACAGATGTTCCAAATTCAACCAAACGGCAAAGTTTCGGATAATCAGCAGCAAATTTCACCATCATAGCAAGATAAGCATCATAAGTGGGGTAATAGTTCCAATCGTTTCTACATTGTTGAATAGCCTCGAAATCCAGCATATTAAGTTCTCCGGGAGTTAATACCGGTTTTTCTACAATTTCGTAGGGAATGTTTAAAGTTAAAAAATGTTCAAATTCCTCTTTAACGGTATAAGCAATGACTTCGTTTCCATTCACCTTGTCAATAGACATTATATTTGTCAGTGTTTCCAATTGATTTCTATCTTGAATTTGAAATTTGATAATCAGTTCTGGGTGGTTTTTAAATAATTGATTAACATTGGTTTGAGAAAAAGAAGTGATGTAAGCAAAGAGCCCTAAAATAAGTAAAGAAAATTTTTTCATTTTTTGATAATAAATTAATGTTGGTAATTAAGCATTTTTAGGTGGCAAAAGTATAAAAATGCTTCTAAACGACAAAGATTACACATAAAAAAAAGATATAATGTGGTTTAAAGTCAAAATGGCAAAATAAACGCAACAATTTGCACGTTTGTTTAGTCAAAAATTAAGATGTAATTGCAGTTAATGAAGAATTACGGTAAACTTATCATTTTTGCAGCGCCTTCGGGTTCGGGAAAAACTTCCATTGTAAAGTTTTTATTAGCTCAACAATTACCTTTAAAATTTTCTATTTCGGCTACTACCCGCCCTATGCGTGCCAATGAAAAAGATGGGGTTGATTATTTTTTTCTTACGAAAAAGCAATTTCAGGAAAAAATTGCAGCCGGTGCATTTTTAGAATGGGAAGAAGTCTATTCGGGTGTCTATTATGGTTCCATAAAATCGGAGGTGGATAAACAATTGGAAAAAGGTGAAAATGTGCTTTTTGATGTAGATGTGCTGGGTGCACTTAAAATAAAGAAACTTTATGCCGAACAAGCGCTTGCTCTATTTGTAAAAGCACCTTCTGTAGAGGCATTGGTAGAGCGGCTAACAAACAGAGGTACCGAAAGTGAGGAGTCTTTAAAAAGAAGAATTGACAAAGCTACTTACGAACTTTCTTTTGAACCAAATTTTGACATCACTATAATTAACAATGATTTGGAAGAAGCGCAAAATCATGCAAAAAACATAGTTTTGAATTTTATTTCACAATTTTCAGTAGTTTGAAATATCCGAAAGGAAATGTTAAATATTTAATTTTTATGCAATTCTACCCAACAAAAATCATTTCACAAAAGAAAATAGCTCATGATATTTTTCATTTAACAGTGGAAAAAAAAGATGAAATAATTGTACCCGGTCAGTTTTATATGTTAAAAGCATGGGATGATTCATGGCCTTTGATGCGCCCCATAAGTATTTATAGTGTTGAAAATGAGGTACTTCATTTTCTATATAAAGTAGTAGGGCGTGGAACAAAATGGCTTTCCACTCTTAAAAAAGGAAGAATTATTGAATTGTTAGGTCCTTTAGGGAATGGTTTTCCGTGCCAAGAAGTTTCCGGAAAAGTAGCTTTGGTGGGTGGCGGCATTGGTATTCCTCCGCTTTTTGAAGCCGCAAAACAGTTGACAAAAAACGGATGTAAGGTAGATGTTTTTTTAGGATATAAAGAGAAACTATTTGCTCTTGAACCTTTTATAGGAGTGAGTGAAAATATTTTTATTGCCGTTGAGAATGGAGTAGAAGGATATAAAGGATTCATTACCGATATTTTTCATGCTGAAAACTATAGTGCTGTGTTTACTTGCGGACCAGAAATCATGATGATGAAAGTAAAAGAACTTTGCAATGTTTGCCAAGTTCCGGTTTGGCTTTCCATGGAAAACAGAATGGCTTGCGGAATTGGCGCGTGCTTGGTTTGCACTTGTAAAACTATAGAAGGAATGAAACGATGCTGTAAGGATGGGCCTGTATTTCATGGAAAAATGTTTTCTTAATTATGTCTCTAACATATTCTACATCCATAAACTAATTTTGTGAGACTAAAATAATAAAAAGATTTTGCATTTTGTGTATAATTCGGAGAAATTTATGTTTCTTTGCACCCATTATGATATACCACAAAATTCACAAAGAAAGCACCGGCTCCGTCATTATTGTACTTTTTTTAATGTTTGTTCCTATTTGGACAATTTTTGCATTTGCCGATGTTTCTACTTGGCTCATTCTATTGGTTCATATTGTCGGTTTAATACTATTGTTATTTGTACTTTTCTTTTTCCGTGTTCCTTATAGAAAAGTAAGTCGCGATAAAAACGCTATCATTGCTCCTGCCGATGGAAAGATAGTTGAAATTCATGAGGAGGTTGAAACTGAGTATTTTAAAGATAAAAGAGTGCAAATTTCTATTTTTATGTCGCCGTTCAATGTACATATAAACTCCTATCCTATTGATGGTGAGGTTGTTTATGTGAAATATCATTCAGGAAAACATTTAGTAGCAAGTTTGCCAAAAGCTTCTAAGGATAATGAACACAACACAGTGGTTCAAAAATATGAAAATGGAGAAGAAATTTTGTTTCGCCAAATAGCCGGTACAGTGGCGCGTAGAATTGTGAATTATGCCAAAGAAGGAGAATTTGCCGAGCAAGGTAACGAAATGGGAATTATCAAATTTGGTTCGCGAGTGGATATTTTTTTACCATTGTCGGCAAAAATTAATGTGAAATTGAATGATAAAGTGCAGTCGAAAATTACTCATTTAGCCTATTTCTCATAGTATCTTTTTGATATGCAGCTCAGTATTATTATTGTAAACTACAACGTAAAACATTTTCTGATGCAATGTTTGCAGTCGGTGCAAAAAGCTATTACCGGCATTGAAGCGGAAGTTTTTGTGGTGGATAACGCCTCTTCTGATGGTTCTGTGGAAATGGTGAAAGAAAAATTTCAATGGATAAATATTATCGCTAATACTGAAAATGTTGGTTTTTCATGTGCTAATAATCAAGCTATTAAACTTGCAAAAGGCGAATTTGTGCTGTTACTTAATCCCGATACTTTAGTAGAAGAAGATACTTTTACGAAATGTATTGATTTTATGTATCAAACACCGGATACCGGAGCGTTGGGCGTGAAGATGATTAACGGAAACGGCGAATTTCTCCCCGAATCGAAAAGAGCACTGCCCATTCCTTCTGTGGCGTTTTACAAAATATTCGGATTGTCGAAATTGTTTCCTCGCTCTAAAATATTTGGTTCTTACCATCTTACCTATTTAGATAATAATAAAACACAATCGGTAGAGGTCTTGTCTGGCGCTTTTATGTTTATTCGAAAAAAAGTATTGGACGATATCGGGCTTCTGGATGAAACTTTTTTTATGTATGGTGAAGATATTGATTTATCATATCGTATCATAAAAGCCGGATACAAGAATTACTATTTGCCTGACACGAGAATTATTCATTATAAAGGAGAAAGTACTAAAAAAGGGACAATTAATTATGTAGTAGTGTTTTACAAAGCGATGCAACTGTTTGCAAAAAAACATTTTACAAACAAAAAATCGTTTTTATTAACGTGGATATTCAATCTTGCCATCTGGCTTCGCGCCTCTTTGGCTATTGGAAAACGACTTGCCACCTCCTTGCTTTTGCCCTTTCTTGATATAGCACTTATTTATGGAGGAATGATTCTCTTAGCATTTTATTGGCAAACCCAAGTGTTATATTATCGAAACAGCCATTTTCCCGATTATTACTTTTATTTTGTAATTCCTTGTTATATTGCTATTTGGATTATTTCTATTGCTATAAATAAAGGATACAATAAACCTTATTCTACTTTCAAGACCAATCGTGGTATTATTTTTGGCACGATTGTCATTTTCTTAATCTACGCATTACTTCCCGAAACTATCAGGTTTTCTCGTGCAGTTACTATTATGGGCGCAGTGTGGACAGCCATTGTTATGAATGTTGTACGTTATTTATTACATCTATTTAAATTGAAAGGTTACAAATATGTTAATCCACAGAAACGGAAAATACTCATTATCGGTAATTTTCCCGAAACGGAAAAAGTGGCAATGATTGCGCAGATAGCTAACCTAAAACCTGAAATTATTTATTCATCTCAAGATATTTCTTCTTCTGAAATTAAAACTCAAATTAAAAAACACAAGATTAATGAATTGATTTTTTGTTCAAAAGATGTTAGCATAAAAAACATTATTTCACATCTAACAGAATTAAAAAATTGCTCGGTATCCTATAAAATTGCTCCCAAAAATGAACAAATACTCATCGGGAGTAGGAATATTCAAAGTCCTGTGTTAGTGACGAAGATGTAGGGATGTCAGTACTAAAAACGCAGTAGTTATTTTGCCATTATAGTACTTCCGGTGCCAATGAAACGATTTTCATATATTGTTTTTCACGAAGTTCACGAGCTACCGGTCCGAAGATACGGGTACCGCGCATTTCTTCCGAAGCAGTTAACAATACCACAGCATTGTCATCGAATTTGATGTAAGAACCGTCTTGTCGGCGAATATGTTTTTTGGTACGTACTACCACAGCTTTGGTTACGGTACCTTTCTTTACGTTTCCTGATGGAATCGCACTTTTGATAGTAACAATCACTTTGTCACCCACGCCTGCATAGCGTTTTTTTGTTCCGCCTAATACACGAATCACCAAAACTTCTTTGGCACCGCTGTTATCGGCTACTGCTAATCTTGATTCTTGTTGTACCATAATTATTTCGCTCTTTCAATGATTTCTACTAAACGCCAACATTTATTTTTGCTTAATGGGCGCGTTTCCATTACTTTTACTTTATCCCCAATATTGCACTCCTTTTTTTCATCGTGTGCCATCAACTTGGTAGTTCTTTTCAAGAATTTACCGTATTTGGGGTGTTTTAGTTTACGCTCCACGCTAACCACAATCGATTTTTCCATCTTATTGCTGGTAACTAACCCTTCACGTACTTTTCTGTTGTTTCTTTTTTCTTCCATGATGTTTTAAATTATGCGGTGATTTCGCGTTTACGTATTTCTGTTTTTAAACGCGCAATGGTTTTGCGTTGCTCTTTAATTTTGTTTGGATTTTCGATGGGAGAAATGGCGTGATTTAACGTCAATTTGCTCAATTGTAATTGTTCTTCTACCAATCTTTCTTTCAATTCAGATGTTGAAAGTTCTGCTACTACTCTTTGTTTCATAATAATCTATTGCGCACATTAAATTTCTGGTGAATAATCTCTACGTACTACAAATTTTGTAGAAACGGGTAACTTTTGGGCTCCAAGTCGAAGTGCTTCTTTAGCTACTTCGTATGAAACACCTTCTGCTTCGAATAAGATTCTGCCTGGGCTTACGCGTGCCACGAAATACTCGGGTGCTCCTTTACCTTTACCCATACGCACTTCAGCCGGTTTTTTTGTCACGGGTTTGTCAGGAAAAACACGAATCCACAACTGTCCTTCACGTTTCATATAACGTGTAATTGCCTGACGGGCAGCCTCAATTTGGCGACCGGTGAGCCAATGTTCTTCTAAGGTTTTGATAGCAAATGAACCAAAACTAAGTTCCGCACCGCGTTTGGTGATTTTTTTCATCCGACCTTTTTGCGGTCTTCTGTATCTGGTCTTTTTCGGTTGTAACATTGTTATTTATTTTTTTGTTTATATTTTTAATATCGTTGGGGTACGGTTTGCGTACCCAAGCAAACCGCGCCTGTACGTTAATTGCGGTCGCGTCTTTCGCGGCGTTCCCCTCTCTCTCCTCTTTCGCTTCTTTCTCCACGTCCGCCGGTACGTTTCATTGCGCTTCCTTTTTGTTCTTTAGGTTCAATAGCAGCGGTAAAAAGGTCGCGTTTTCCGTAAATGATGCCTCTACAAATCCAAATTTTTACACCGATTCTTCCGTAAGTAGTGTGTGCTTCGGCGGTAGCGTAATCAATATCTGCACGCAAGGTGTGCAGTGGGGTTCTTCCTTCTTTAAAATGTTCTCTTCGAGCCATTTCAGCACCACCCAAACGACCGGATATAGAGATTTTAATTCCTTCGGCTCCGGCGCGTATAGTAGAAGCTATAGCAGTTTTTACAGCTTTACGATAAGAAACTCTACCTTCAATTTGTTTTGCTACATTTTGGGCTACCAAATTTGCATCTAAATCGGGACGTTTTACTTCCGCGATATTGATTTGAATATCTTTGCTGGTGATTTTTTTCAACTCCTCTTTTAGCTTATCCACTTCCAAACCGCCTTTCCCGATAATCAAACCAGGACGGGCTGTGTTGATGGTAACCGTAACGAGTTTTAAGGTTCTTTCAATGTAAATTTTTGCGATTCCGGCCTTAAAAAGACGCGCATTCAAATAACGTCTTATTTTATCGTCTTCAACGATTTTACCACCGAAATTTTTGCCACCGTACCAATTAGAATCCCAACCTCTGATAATTCCTAATCGTAAACCTACCGGATTAACTTTTTGACCCATACTTATTCAATATTATTTTCTAAATTACTTTTTGCTTTATCTTCTAAAATGATGGTGATGTGGTTGGAACGTTTTCTGATGCGATTGGCGCGTCCTTGTGGCGCTGTACGTAATCTTTTCAAAATACGACCTCCGTCAACCCATATATATTTAATGTACAATTGAGCGTCTTCAATACGTTGACCTTCATTTTTTACCTGCCAATTAGCGATGGCGGATTTTAACAATTTTAATAATTTTTCAGCTGATTCTCTGCGACTATATTTCAATACGTTCATGGCGTAATCTACATCTTTTCCACGAATGACATCTGCCATAATTCTTGTTTTGCGAGGCGACGTTGGGTTATCCATTAAGCGAGCCATATACACATTTTTCTTGGCTTCTTTTCGCGCATCTGCCGCTAATCTTTTTCTTGCTCCCATTTTTTATTTGATTTATTTTTTATAAACAATTTGATTTTCAATCCTATTCATCAATTTATTACAAATCGCATCTTTCCTATAAATAGGGCGGCAAAAATAGATTTTTTTTCACACAAAGAACATTATATAAGAAAAAAAATGAAGATTATTAAATTAACTCTTTTTTCTAACATAATGCCATATCGTCTCCTTGTCTATATTTATCTTGTTATCAATAAGATGATGTATTTTAGGAGCATCAATACCTGTTTTCCACTCCACATTACCCACTAATATAAAAGCCTCATCCCATAAATGAGCATCTAAAAAATTTTGCAAGGTTTTTTTTCCACCTTCAATAATTACCGATTGAATCTTTAATGTATAAAGTTTGTCTAAAATTTCTTTAATATTTCCGGTTAAAAACAAAAAAGAGTTATCGGTTTTTACCGGTTTAAGCGCATCATACCATACAAAACGTTGAGGTTGGTTCGACCCATAAAAGCGATTGGTTAATTGCGGATTGTCGTTTTTCAAAGTGTTGTATCCTACTAAAATAGCTTGTTCTTCGTTTCGCATTTTATGTACCCAAATGCGCAAAGCATCATTTGTAATCCAATAAGTATGGGCGTTGTGCGCAACGTCGATACCGGTATTTCTCAAAATATCCATAAATCCATCCTTGGTTTGCGCCCATTTGAGAAAAATATAAGGATGTTTTTTCGTATGGTAAGTAACAAACCTTTTATTTAGCCACAAACACTCATCTTTTAGCACATCTTCTATTACTTCTATTCCTGCTTCGCGAAGCATTTTAATTCCTTTTCCATTCATCTTTGGGTTCGGGTCTTTCATTCCTATCACCACTTTTGGAATTTTTTTTTCAATAATTAATAAAGCACATGGAGGAGTTTTTCCAAAATGAATGCATGGCTCTAAGTTGACGTAAAGCGTTGATTTTTTAAACAATTCTTGGTTTTTAACGGCATTAATAGCATTTACTTCAGCATGAGAAGCACCATATTGCCGGTGGTATCCTTCTCCAATAATGCGCTCATCGGATACAACAACAGCCCCAACTAACGGATTGGGTTGTACTTTTCCCAATCCCAATGCGGCTAATTGTAGCGCACGTCGCATCCATAGCTCGTCAGGTATCATTTTTTTAAAAAATATGATAACGGTTGAATCTGTCTGTCAAAATGAAAAAATTGTATAGAAAAAAATTCATCAGTATTTTCATTAAACGTGGCGTAAGCGCGGTCACTATTAAACTCTTGATAGACTTCATCTACTAAGTTTCCGTCTATATATAGTTCACCAGTATTCATTTGATGATAGAGTTTCATTTCTGTGGTTTTGTTATCAACATCGGTAATTGAAATAATTTTATAATTAAGTTGCAAAATAGAATCTTTTAATGATTGTTTCATATTAGGAAAAAATCTTTCGTAGTTTCGTTCTCTAAATTCTGACAACATATTAATTAACAATGTTGTATCATAATTAAGAACTACATTTTTATGTACATCGAATAAAGTAAAAGTACGCACCCCTGATTTTTCAATGAAAAAAGAATTTTCAGGATTTTCCAAATCAATAAAAGAAGCTTTTTGAATACGTGTAAGTTTGGTATCAAAAATCCGTGGGGAATACCAATCTATGGGTTGAGGTGAAAAAGTAGGGGTTACATATCCTCTAAAACCCGGCTTATAAATAATATAAGGTTCGGACATACCTTCCAACAAAGCATAGGAACCTAAGTTGGTTGGGGTAGCATCTCCTAAGAAATAAGTTTTTAATAGCCGTTCTTTTGTAAGAAATGGATATCCGAACAACGTAAATAAAGGTTTCGTTTCGTAAATTTCTACTTTAGTTGATTTTATTGAAAGTATGCTAACAATACTCCCTTGTGCCGATTTTGCAATAGGCTGCGCCACGCAAAGTGCGGTTAATGTGCCTAGCATCTCATCAACTTTATGTCTGGATGCAGGTTTCTTATTATCTACCATCCATCCTTCCGCATCTTTGGTTAATAATACTTTATTTCCAAACATATCTGCCATAAAAACTCGTGTAATTAGTGCAGTGTCTTTTATGGCAAAAACATGAGATAGCTTTTGAGAATCAAACGATTTTTTAAACCCGCCTTTCTTATAAACGATGGTAAGAATAGATAAAATTGCGAGGATGCAAGCAATAACAAAATATATTTTTTGTTTTTTCATAGGGTTATTTTTTTAGTGCGGCAAAAGTATAGTTTTTTTGCAATGGATTTTATTTGTTTAGCCGACTTGTACAAATAGTTGTACCGTTTTTACAGTACCACCTGCAACGTACTCCTACTCTTTTGTTCAAGTATTATAGGTAAATTCCCTATTACTTGGTTTATGGCTTCCTGAGTATAATGACGAATCGTAATTAGTTTTTTATCCATATTATATTTTACCGTAAAATCTTCTTGCAACTCTTTCAATAAATTGGCGAAACGATTAGGTTTATTGTCTATGCAAATGGTAAAACTCACAGCAGAATTTTGCATCAAATTGATTTTTAATTTATTCTTTGAAATATATGAAAATATTTTCGTCAAATTATCGGCGGCAATAAATGAAAAATCTTTTGGAAATATAGACAGCAGAATCTGCTCGGTTTTAAAAATATAGGAAGGTATTTTTTCTAACGGTTCCACATTGGCAATGATGCTTCCCTCGTCGTATGGGGATAAAAACGATTTTACGAAAAGCGGTATGTTTTTGTTTTGTAATGGTTTTATTGTTTTAGGATGAATGATGGTAGCTCCGTAATATGCCAATTCAATAGCTTCTTGATAAGAGATTTCATCTAATTTTACGGCATTGGGATAAAATTTAGGGTCAGCATTGAGCAAGCCGGGTACGTCTTTCCAGATAGTAACATCCCTGGCATTCAAGCAATATGCAAAAATAGCCGCAGAAAAATCGGAGCCCTCACGTCCAAGTGTAGTTACTTCCCCATTCATCGTTCCTCCAATAAATCCTTGTGTGATAATCGTTTTACTTGAGTGTTCCCATACAAAACGTTGAATATTTTTTTCTGTTTCTTCCCAATCCACTTTTCCTTCTCGGAAAGTATCATCGGTTTTTACTAAGTGTATAGCGCAAGCAAATTCATTGTCAAAACCATTCAAATTCAAGTAGGTAGAAATTAGTTTTGTAGAAAGATACTCTCCAAAACTTACAATATCATCATAATCTTTGTCATAATAATCAGAGTGTTCACCAGATAAAATTTCAAAGAGTCTATCAAGAATGGGAATCAAAACAGAGGTAAGCTCTCCTGTTTTATTTTCCAATTGACTTGCAATAGCAAGATGATAGTTTTTGACAGCTTCAAAATTGTATAACAACGAATCAGGCTCGTAATACCAAGAGTTCAACACTTTTTCCAACTGATTGGTCATTTTTCCCATAGCGGAAATAACCACAACCAACTTTTCATCTTTATAAATTTCCAAAATTTTTCTCAGATTTTTGACACCTTCAACATCTTTTACCGATGCTCCTCCAAATTTGAAAACTCTATACATAAATGATTTGCTTTAAGTGAAAATTTTTAGCCACAAATAAACAACATTTTTTTATAGTAATGGTTAAAGTATTCTATTTTCTAAGAAGCTGTAATAATCTTCCCTACAAATAACAACGTGATCAAGTAATTGAATAGACAACAAACGTGCAGCCTCTTTCAATTGCCTCGTTAATGCCATATCACTCTTGCTTGGTTGAAGTTCTCCCGAAGGATGATTATGGCAAATAAATAATCCTGTTGCTTTTAATTCCAACGCTTTTAGTAAAATAAGTCTAATATCAACAGAGGTAGAGGTCAGTCCGCCTTTGCCGAAATTTTCTACTCCCAATAAGTATGACCCTTGGTTCACAAAAATTACCCAAAATTCTTCGTACTCCAAGCAGGCATTTTTCGTTTGCATAAGGTTCACTAAATCCAGTGTGCTTTGCATTTTTCGTTTTTGCTCTACAACAGCCACTCGGGAGCGCTTCCCCAACTCAAAAGCCACAAGAAGGGTAATGGCCTTCACTTTTCCGATGCCGTTTATATTTAATAATTTATTAAGCGGCATCTCGGACAATAAATTAAGATTATTACTGCATGATGACAATAGATTTCTAGCGACATCCACCGCAGATTCGCTTTTTGTGCCATTTCTTAGCAATATGGCAATAAGTTCGGTATTAGAAAGCGAAGAAAAACCTGATGATAAAAATTTTTCGCGTGGTCTGTCTTGTATAGCCCAGTCCGGGATAGTAAGTTTTAGAAGGGGTGTTTCGGGTTTTTGCTCATGTATCATTGTTTTCTTTTTAACAAGTAGGGGATGAGTATTTGTTCGAGTCCGCGATGTATATCCACAGGTATGAGGTCAATTTGGTATTGTCCGCATTTTAAATAAAGTTCTTGAAAATATTCACCAATGGCAGTTTGATAATATTCTCTAATATGATTGGAATGTAATTTTACTTCTCCTCCTGTTTCCATATCAATAAATTTGTAAAGGCGATTATCATAAGCAAAATCAAATTCCAATTTTTTATCGTAAGTATGAAATAATAGTACATCATGCTTATTATGGCGTAGGTGTTGCAACGCCAGCATTAGCTCGTCTGTATTAGCTTGAGATTCAAACATGTCGCTAAAAATCACAACCATAGATCTTTTATGAATCTGTTCAGCAATTCGATGCAGGGTATCTGTAACCATAGAATTGCTACGAGTTTCTTTTGAAATGGGTTGTAGAATTTTTTCAAGTTCTCGGTAAATCATTTTCAGATGTGTTTCACCGCCCCGTGCTCTTGTGTGTAATTCCAAAGTATCGGAAAAAACACTCAATCCTACTGCATCTCGTTGACCCTTCAATATTTGCGTGAGCACGGCTGCTGCATAAATAGCATAAAATATTTTATTTGGATTTTTTAAAGAATAGTGGTCTTGGAGCGGAAAATACATTGATGACGAACGATCTATGACAATTTGACATCGCAGATTGGTTTCTTCCTCGAAACGTTTTACGAATAATTTGTCGGTTTTTGCGTAGAGTTTCCAATCTATATGCTTTGTAGGTTCACCGGTATTGTATTGTCTGTGTTCTGCAAATTCAACGGAAAAACCATGCATTGGGCTTTTATGGATACCGGTAATAAATCCTTCAACAACATGTTTAGCCACTAATTCTAGGTTTACATATTGTGTAAGTTGAGTGAAATCAATCGTGTAATTCATAGTCTTTTATTTTCGGCAAAAATAAATATTTAACGCATAACAAAAATCAGTTTCCAATAAAATTATGTATGGTTTGAATAAATGAGGGAGTTAGATTTCCCATATAGTCTTCCAAAATGTGAATAGTAGAGATGACCTCTAAGTGTTGTAATTTTTTATCAAATAGCAGTACTATAGGGTTTTCTTTTTGAGCAAGCAAGCGTTTTGTAACAGGGTTAAGTTGTTTTGTATTCATAAATAGCGGAGTATATTCTGCTTTTAGAAAAAGATTAACTTCTTTAATGTTTTCTTTTTTCAAAAGATAAGTAGAACAATTCTGAGCCACACTATAAAGTTCAATATTAGGGAGTGGAATATGTGTAAAAAAGTTTCTAAGGATTTTAATACATGTTGCGCATTGTGGGTTTTGCGAAATGATAAAGATCGCTTTATCTTTTTTCACATCACTCAAAGAAAAAATATGATCGTCATAATCTAAAAACTGAACAGAATCAATCGGGATATAGTTCTTTATGAAATGATAGGTTTCAATTTTTTCGACAGGGTCGTTGTCTCTATGATACAGATTCACTTCATGTTGAAACTCTTTTTGTGTTTTATTTTGCCACGATACATTAGCACTGCGATTCATTTGTGTAATATACTCGTTTAATTGTGCAAATATTAAATTGCCTCCGGCGCGTGCTGTTAGAAATGGGAATTTTTTTTCTGCAAATTTTTCATTTTCATGTAATTTTACGGAATAAGGTTCTACAATAGCAGTGTCTCCTATAATTTGAATAAAATAAGGTGTAACGAACGTTTCTGCATTCGGGTTTTCATCAACGGCTATCATAAAAAATCGTTCGCTTGAAAATACATAAAAAAGATGCATGAAATGATAGTCAAATATTGAGAATTTGATGATAGCATAGCTTCTTTCTGTTGCATCTTTAATTGAATCTAGTTGGTGTGCTATTTTCGCGGGAATCTTTTTCCAATTAGGAATTTCCAAATCATAATTTGCCAAAAGTTCACCGGATAATGAATATTTCTCAATAGCCGGCATGCTTTGTTGCAATAAATAAAGTGCGTTGTTTCTAACAGCAATTACTTGAGTAGGAGCAATCTGAAGAAAAAAAGGATTTTTCAACACTAATTGTCTAACATTTTGTATTTCAAAATTTGAGAGGTTGATTTTTGTCCAATAAAAACCACTGTCATTTTCAATAAAAGCATGTAAATTACTATTTGCTATTTCTAATTTTGACACATCTTTTAAAGAGATTGTTTTGAAGTATTCATACTGTTGCTCATTCGTAAGACGATATGTCCAAATTTCTTCATCAACAGCGATGAATAATAAAGAATCAGAAGCGGCGAGAGCCCAAACCCAAATAAGGTTAGGGGTTTCTTCGTTTTTAATGTATGCAGGTGAAGGTGGTATAAAGTAATATTCTTCGGTTCCGGTCAAGGCATTAAATTTTGAAATTTTAGCAGATTCTATTATAGTTTGATTACCAAAACCTCTCTGATTAATAACGAAAAGTACACTATCGTATGTGGCATAGATATTACTATTGGCTTTTGTATTAAGATGGGCTTGAACAGATGTGGAAAAAATGAAGTCAAAAAGTTCTGAAACATACGGTGTTCTTTCACTGTTTTGACTTTTGAGGCTGCCTAAAAAGGAGAAAATCAGAAATAAGATGTAGGTTTTTTTCATTGTAAATTAATTTCGGGTTTGTTAAAAATGGAGGAGGGTGCACGCCTCCTCCAATTGTAATAGATTTTGAATTTAATAATTAGTGATAATAGAATGATTAATCATGGGTTGAAGTGTGGTTGTGTTTGACGGTTTTTTTTAAGAGAAATTCATCTTATCAAAATCCGATGTTGTCTGTTTTTAAAATGGTGATTTCTGCTTTACCGTTGTAAGGTTTTTTAGGGTCATGATTCCAATTCATTTGAAAAATTAGATAAGAATCTAATCCTCTGCCGCTTATTGGGTCAACAAGAGCAATTTTCTTTGAAATGGATCCTTGATTTGCTCCCCTTGCAATTTGTTGTTCACTTTCTTCAATAAGATTTTCGTAGGCATTTTCCATTACTTCGGAAGGGATATCTCTTCGGCTTATTATGTCTCTGAGTCTAAGCATACACAATTTCCATCCCCAGCCGCTACAAGTAATTTGATAACCTCCGTCGGGTGTTCTTTCAATTTTTACTTCCCTCCAAAGAACTATCCAAAATCCATTCTGGATGTCCGGAATATCGTCGTCATCAATATTTTTGACAATATTAATATTAGCAAGAACTTCGGTGTTATAACCGGAAGAAAGTGAGGTTTGAGAAAAAGCAGATAAAAAGAAAACACTTAAAAGTGATAATAAAAAAAATTTTTTCATAGCAATAATAGTTTTTTTGAGTTTAAATTAGATAATTGTTAGTTTCACTATCGCAGAATTACATAGTTGTAAAAACGTCGCTTTTTTTCTCCTACCTTGTAGGAAGTATATAAAGTAGTTGGGTTGTTTGTAGGCAATAGTGTAATGAGTCGTTAATATAGTTTTGTAAGTGTTGCTTTTGAATAACCGGATTGCCAGCCCTTTTATTCGTCCGTTTCAACACCGCAATAATACTATTCCATAACCCCATTTGTCAAGTTTTTTGAAAAATTTTATTATTGTAATAATCAATATTGTATCAAAAATAAAATTTACAATTTGATTTTAATTGTAAAAATGAGGTTCTTTTTTGGAAGAATTATTTTTTTCATGCATCTTTGCCGAATGAATTTTAAACTCCATTCTCAGTTTACTCCTGCCGGCGATCAACCCGAAGCGATTCGTGAATTGGTGGACGGTTTGTGTCGTGGCGACAAGGCTCAAACATTGCTGGGAGTTACCGGCTCTGGAAAAACATTTACTATTGCCAATGTTTTGCAAGAAGTGCAACGACCAGCATTAGTGCTCAGCCATAACAAAACGCTTGCAGCACAGCTCTATAGCGAGTTTAAGCAATTTTTTCCGGAAAATGCAGTGGAATATTTTGTTTCCTATTATGATTATTATCAACCCGAAGCTTACATTCCGAGCACAAATACCTATATTGAAAAGGATTTAGATATTAACGATGAAATTGATAAGATGCGCTTAAAAACTACTTCCTCATTATTGTCGGGAAGGCGCGATATTATTGTAGTAGCTTCTGTATCTTGTATTTATGGAATAGGAAATCCTGATGATTTTGCCAAGAGTTTAATTCATTTGAAAAAGGGAATGGTTATCAGTCGCGAGCATTTTTTGTATGCTTTGGTCAATAGTTTATATTCTCGTACGGAATTGGCGCTTGAACCGGCAAAATTTAGAATAAAAGGAGATACGGTGGATGTGTTTCCGCCCTATCATGACACTGCTTATCGTATCATTTTTTTTGATAATGAGATAGAGCAAATTTATGAAATTGACCCCGAAAACGGATCTAAGTTGGGAGAGCAAGCGCAACTTACTTTGTATCCTGCCAATCTTTTTGTGACCTCTCCCGAAACCATGAATGAAGCGCTATGGCAGATAAAATTGGATTTGGGAAATCAAATCGAATATTTGAAATCTATTGGAAAACACTTGGAAGCTAAAAGATTAGACGATAGAGTTACCTACGATGTAGAAATGATGAAAGAGGTGGGCTATTGTTCCGGAATTGAAAATTATTCGCGTTATTTTGACAAACGGAAACCGGGGGAACGGCCATTTTGTATTTTAGACTTTTTTCCCGATGATTTTATCTTGGTGGTGGACGAAAGTCACGCTACCATACCTCAAATTGGGGCTATGTATGGCGGCGACCGTTCGCGCAAAATGAACTTAGTGGAATATGGTTTTCGTTTACCTGCCGCCATGGATAACCGTCCTTTGAAATTTCATGAATTTGAACAACTCATAGGGCAAACTATTTATGTAAGCGCCACGCCGGCAAATTATGAGTTGGAAAAATCGAATGGAATTGTGGTAGAACAGATTGTGCGCCCCACCGGTTTATTAGACCCGCCCATTATGGTGCGCCCCGCAGATAATCAGGTAGATGATTTGTTGGATGAAATTGATAGAACGGTAGGACGTGGTGAGCGGGTGCTCGTTACTACGTTAACTAAAAAAATGGCGGAAGAGTTAAGTAGTTATCTCATTCGTATTGGAATAAAGACACAATATATACATTCTGAAGTAGATACTTTGGAGCGTATAGAGATTCTTAAAGATTTACGTTGTGGGTCTATTGACGTATTAGTGGGGGTTAATTTACTTCGCGAGGGTTTGGATTTGCCGGAAGTTTCGTTGGTGGCGATTATGGATGCCGACAAAGAAGGTTTTTTGCGCAACGAACGTTCATTAACCCAAACGGCAGGCAGAGCAGCGAGACACATAAACGGACGTGTGATTTTTTACGCCAATAAAATCACAAAATCTATGCAGGCTACCATAGATGAAACCAACAGAAGGAGAAGCAAACAAACAGCCTATAACCTCGAACATAACATTATCCCGCAAACTGTGCGTAAAAATGAAGATTTAACTGCCGGGGTCGTATATCGTTTTAAGGATATTATTGAAACCAAAGTTGCTGAGGAAAAACCGTTACAAATGCTAACAAAAGAACAATTGCAGCAAAACTTAAAAATCTTACGTAAACAATTAGAAATTGCAGTAAAGAGCTTAGATTTTTTAGAAGCTGCTGAAATTAGAAATAATATTTTGGAGACAGAAAGGCGATTAAAAACTTTATAAGCCAATTCAACATTTCAATCATTCAAGAAATATACAAACAAAAAAAAACTATTTTTGTTTTTTATTTTTTTACAAATGATAACACTTAATAATATTCACAAAACATATTTCGGAGCAGCACCGCTACACGTGCTTAAAGGCGTTACCGTGAAAGTAGAAGATGGAGAAATGATATCTATCATGGGGGCTTCAGGATCAGGCAAATCAACTTTGCTTAATATTTTAGGAATTTTAGACAATTACGACCAAGGCGAATATTTTTTAGATAAATCATTAATAAAAAATCTATCGGAAACAAAATCTGCGGAACTTAGAAACAAATATATAGGTTTTGTTTTTCAAAATTTTAATCTTATCGGATATAAAACAGCGTTAGAAAATGTAGCTTTACCGCTTTTTTATAGAAATATGTCACGAAAAAAAAGAAATATCTTAGCGATGGAATATTTGGAAAAAGTGGGGTTGGCTTCTTGGTCGCATCATTTTCCCAATCAATTGAGTGGCGGACAAAAGCAACGTGTGGCGATTGCACGGGCGCTTATCACTCAACCAAAACTAATACTTGCCGATGAGCCTACCGGTGCATTAGACAGCATCACATCATACGAAGTGATTGACCTCTTAAAAGAAGTAAACCAAACCGGCATGACGATTATCGTGGTTACCCATGAACAATTTGTTGCCGATGCCACAGACCGAATAATTAGAATCAAGGATGGAATTATAGAATGACCCTAAGTACACAGATTACAACTATTTCTCAAATAAAATCTCTTTTTTCTCACGGTCAATTGTATATCGTCCCCATTCTTCGGATATAAATTCAGCCCCAACTACAAATGTTGCGGAGAGCCCTTTTTTTATAATTACTTTCACATTCTCGGCATAGTCGTCTCCCATAGCTATTTCACGAAGGTATAGGATTGAATTTTCAATAATGGAACCGTCTTCCTTAAGTGCTTTTTCGCCTAATTCAAAGTCATCAATTTCAATGGCAACATCGCGCAAAAATTTAGTTGCCGCTTCATAATCCATAAAAATATCTTCCGTTTTTTTGGAACTCAATACAAAAGTAGCACTTTTTCCATTAGCTCTGCAACTTCCGGAAATCACATCTCCAATGATTTGTATAGGGATAGTGTGTTTTTTAACCACTGCAATCGGCTTTGGAGTAACGGGTTCAATTTTATCGCTTTTGGGTATATAATCGTCTCGAAGTACAAAGAACTCCGTTCTACGATTCAATTGATGCGCTGCTTCTTGTTGGTCTTTTGGTAACGCCTTGATATAGTTATCATCTAAAGTAACTCCTCTTTTAAACAGATACATTTTTCCACTGTAAGGAACCATAACGTCTTTATCTAATTTGCGTGGACGGCTTTTTCCATATCCCTTAGGAACAATTCTTTCCGAATCTATTTTCATTTCTTTTACTAAAAAATCCACACACGATTGGGCACGGTTTTGAGACAATAAGTCATTGCGCTCTTCCGAACCTCTGCTATCTGTGTGAGAGCGAAGTTCCACCACCAAATTTGGGTTTTGAACCAAAAGATAGTATAAATACATTAACGAATCTTCATATTGGGGTTTTAAATCCCATTTATCCAAATCGTAATAAATATCAGGCATTACAATCGGGTCTTTGGGAATGCGAGTCAACAAGAAATCTTGTCGTATATCGGTGTCTTCGCTTAGGCCAATAGTAGTTTGCAAGGCATCCGGCACCTCCCAGTATCCTGCTTTCTTCAGTTTTATAGTATAAGTGGTGTTCATTAAAATTTTAGTTCTATCAAATGCGTAATACCCTTTAGTATCAGTATAAGCTTTGTAAGAGGTTCCGTTAGAGCCGATAATTTCAATTTCGGCGCCATCAATAAATTGGCGGTTACTTTCGTCGCGTACGGTTCCGGATAGCGTAAAAACGGTAGGACGCAGTTGAAAGTAGTATATGTCATCGCCCCCTTTTCCATCCGGCCGGTTGGATGAGAAAAAACCTTTTTCCAAATAAGGCGCTTTCGATTTTGGGTCAATAATTTCTTCATCATCAAAAATTATTCCGATTTCATCCCAGCATGTATTTATAGGATACATCATATTGACAGGTTCTTGAAATTCTCCGTTTTTCAATGCGGAGTAGAATATATCAAGCCCGCCCATTCCCGGGTGCCCGTCTGATGAAAAATAAAGTAAAGTGTCGCCTCGAATGGATGGAAAAAGTTCATTACCGGGGCTATTAATGAGCGGCCCTAAATTTTCAACATTTCCAAATTTTCCGCTTTTGCCGGCGCGTGTAGCCTTGTAGAGGTCAAACCCACCATAACCTCCCGACATATCGGAAGAAAAATAGAGTGTCTGTTCATCAAAAGAAAGGGAAGGATGAATGCAATTCACGAGCGAGTCGGCGCAAAGTTCTATTAAAGCAGGCTCTGAAAAAGATGGCCCTTTTTTCTCACAAACATAGATATAGCAAGCTTTCAATGATTTTTTATCAATAGGACACTTGGTGAAATATATTTCAGAACCTTTTCTGTTTCCTGTGGCTTCCCCTTCGTTTACTTCCGAGTTTAAAATCCCTCCGGTGTCAAAAAGTTCAGGATTTGACCATTCGCCAATCCATTCATTGCTCTTTCCTTTTGGGCGGTCAGTTTTGTAAATATCTGAAAAAGAACGACCTGACCACTGGTCAATTCCTTTTCCTGTTGAACCATCCCTATTGGAAGTAAAAATCATTTGGTTTTGTTTCTCTAAATTACTCCAGCGAGGAGCCCATTCGTCTTGTTTGGTATTTACTTTTTTAAAGTTTTCTACTTCATAGTTCGTGGGATTTTCCATCCAGCCCTTAGATTTTCGTACTCCTTCAATACGAGCCTCAATTCTAACGTCACCGGGTTCTCTTTCTTGATATTTCAGATAATAATCCAATGCTTTTTGATATTCTCCCTTCAAATGGTTGATACTGCCCAAGTGAAAATAAAGCAGAGGCTCATCTTTTTGGTAGTTTCTTTTTTCTAATCTAAGATATTGATTCTCAGCTTTTCTTAAATCTCCCATAATGCGATAGCACTCTGCAATTTGGTAAGTTACCCGTTTGGCTTCCACAGGATTATTACCGGATTTTTTTAACCCTTTTTTATAGGCAGTGAGTGCTTTGTCGAATTGTTTGCCCGCAAATGCGTTATCTCCCGCCGCTATTTTCTTTTGACCTAATGCATTAAAGCTAATGCAAATAATTAATAATAAAGTAAATATTTTTTTCATTGTATTTAATTAACTCGCAAATTAACATGATTTTTTAAAACGAATTCAGATTTGGAATATTATTTTACCGCAAGGTTTTCTTTAAAGTCCCATTTATACTTTAAACCTAAAAATTCCGTTATGTTTTTTTCTATATTTGCCGATTAAATTTTAGTCCCATTCATGATTAATAACCGCTGTAAACTACTTTTCCTCTTGCTACTACTAAGTGCGTGTAGTTTATTTAGTTACGGGCAAGTAAAATTGATTTCGGAAACAGATAATCCGGGAATCGTTGTAGATTTTTCTTCTCCGAAAACTTACGAAGTGGGCGGAATTACTTATACAGGCACTTTAAATTTCGACACGCGACTGCTCTTGTTCAAAGTAGGCGATTTAATTGAAATTCCAGGTGAGCAAATTTCAAAAACGATAAAAAATATCTGGAAGTCAGGATTATACGAAGATGTAGAACTTACACTCACCCGTATAGTAGATAATTTGGCGTTTATTAATGTACATGTAACCGAACGTAATCGCTTGGTTGCTTTTGCATTCAGAGGTATTAAAAAAAATCAGGAAACCGATTTGCGCGATAGAATTAAATTGGCGCAAGGTAATATCGTGAATGAGAACATGATTCAAACATGTATCAATGTGATTAAAAAATATTTTGTTGAAAAAGGATTCTATAATATTGAAGTGAATGTTGAAACAAAACCCGACGAAAAAATCAGTAAAGGCGTAAACCTTATTTTTCATATTGACAAGGGTAAAAAAGTAAAAATAGAGCGCATTGTTATTACCGGAATTAGCATTCCACAGGGAAAACTAACCAAAGTGATGAAAGGCACTAAGGAAAGGTCGCGTTTTGAACCTATGTCGAAAGCGGATACTATGTTTATGTATATGGTAAGAAACATGGATTATTATAAGTCAAAAGACCTGCTTGAACACTTAGATGACTATTTTTCCGACCGGGTAAAGCTCAGAATTATGAAATCCTCCAAATTCACAAGAGAGGATTATGAAAACGATAAGGTACATGTGATTAATAAATTAAATGACTACGGCTATAGAGATGCACACATTTTATTTGATACCGTAATATTTGAAAACGGTTTTGCTTATATTTTTATAGATATTCTTGAAGGACATAAATATTACTTTAGAAATATTGATTTTGTGGGGAATACTAAATATCCCACCCAACTTCTAAAAGAGGTTCTTAATATTGAAAAAGGGGATGTGTATAATCAAACATTGTTGACAGAAAGATTAACGCAAGAGAAAAACGGCAACGATATCGCCTCTTTATATATGAATGATGGATATTTGTTTTTTAATGCTATTCCGATTGAGGTGAGAGTGGAGGGAGATTCTATTGATTTGGAAATTCGTATTCAGGAAGGAAAACAAACCAAATACAACAATATAATGGTTTCCGGAAACAATAAAACCAGCGATAAAGTAATTTTGCGCGAAGTAACGACCATTCCCGGTCAGTTGTTTAGTAGAGCCGATTTGATTCGCTCACAACAAGTGCTACTTTCGATGGGATATTTTAATCAGGAATCTATTAATGTACTTCCTAAACCGAATGCGGCTGACGGAACCGTGGATTTAGAATATGTTGTAGAAGAAGCTTCTTCCGACCAGTTAGAACTTTCGCTTGGATACGGAGCTACAGGATTGGTACTGAGTGCCGGGATTACTTTCAATAATTTCTCATTCAAAAAATTCTTTAAAAAAGACGCATGGACACCCATTCCTTCCGGCGACGGACAAAAATTGGCGTTTAGAGCTTCTACCAACGCAAGATGGTATCAATATTATACTGTTTCATTCACCGAACCTTGGGTGGGTGGCAAAAAACCTAATTCCTTATCCGCATCTTTAAGTTATCAAATTCAAACAAGTGGCCATAAAAAAACTGATAATAGGTATGCTTTTATCAAAATCTTAGGGCTTTCTGTTTCTTACGGACAAAAACTAAAATGGCCCGACGATTATTTTCAAGTATCGCATACACTTCTATACCAACATTATAATGTACATAACTATGGCTCTATTTTTATCTTCTCGCAGGGATATTCAAACAATATCAGTTATATTTTTACTGTGGCACGAAACTCTGTAGATGCGCCGATTTACCCGCGTCAAGGTTCGGAAATTATGTTCTCGTTTCAGGCAACACCTCCTTACTCTGCTTTTAGAGATAAAGATTATTTCAAAGATGCTGATCCACAAAAAAAATATAAATGGTTAGAGTTACATAAATGGAAATTCAACATTTCATGGTTTACCCGTTTAGTAGAAAATTTGGTGCTTAATGTACGTTTCAAATCAGGATTTATGGGATGCTACAACAAAAATATCGGTATTTCTCCTTTTGAACGTTTCTATTTGGGTGGCGACGGATTATCGAACTATGCTTTAGATGGAAGAGAAGTGATTGGTATGCGTGGTTACGACGATTCGTCCTTAACTCCCTTTAGAAATGGAGAACCTATCGGCGGCGCCATCTTCAATAAATTCACAGCCGAAATACGTTACCCTATAACCTTAAACCCCAGCGCCACTATTTATCTATTAGGTTTTGTTGAAGCCGGAAATACTTGGTTAGACAAACGCCAATATTCACCATTCAAACTCTATAAATCTGCAGGTGTTGGAATTCGTGTTTTTCTCCCTATGTTCGGATTGCTCGGATTTGATTGGGGATATGGCTTTGATGAGATTCCGGGAAGAGCAGGAGCCAATAAAGGACATTTCCATATCTCAATCAATTCTTCTATTGATTAATAAAAATGTAAAATACGTCTGTATTAATGCACCTTTGGAACGTAAAACAAATTCTGCTACTGAGGTTGCCTTATAAAAATAAGAGTTATACCTTCTGCTTTCTGCCTTTGGTTGTTGAGCAAAGTCGAAACATTGGCTTCTGCTTTCTGTTTTCTGCCTTCTGCCTTCTGCCCCTTTCCGCCCAACACCTCACCCCATACGTGAATCCCATGGTAGGTACTGATTTTACCGGGCATACTTTTCCTGGCGCCATTGTACCATTCGGTGCTGTGCAAATTAGCCCCGACACACGGTTAGACGGCTGGGAAGGCTGCTCCGGCTATCACTATTCCGATAGCGTTATTTATGGTTTCACCCATACGCACCTTAGCGGCACCGGCTGCTCCGACTACGGCGATGTACTGGTAATGCCGTTTACGGGAAAACCATCTATTATAAATACGGAATATTGCTCTCGGTTTTCTCATAAAAACGAAACAGCAAACGCAGGATATTATTCGGTATTATTGGATAAATACAACATAAAAGCCGAATTTACGGCAACAAAACGAGTGGCGGTGCACAACTACACTTATCCTGTCGGCAATAAAGAAAAAGGAATTATTATTGATTTAAAACACAGAGATATAGTATTATACAGTTGCCTGAAATATTTACCCACGAGCAACGAAATTGTGGGGCTTCGAAATTCGCGTGCATGGAATGAAGAGCAGCATTTGGCGTTTTCCATGCGTTTTTCAAAACCTGTTAAAAAAATTGATTTTTTTGTAGATGATAAACCCGCCAATGTGCGCAGTTTTATTGAAGGAACAAATTGTAAGGCGGTGGTTTATTTTGATTTTGATGAAACGAAAACAAAGGGCACAGCAGAGAGGCAGCATGCCACGTCTCTGCAAATTAACGTTGCTATTTCCGGTGTAGCAGACGATATGTACGCCGCGCAAAAAAACCAAACAGAAGTTACTGATTTTGATTTTAAAAAATGGGTGAAAATGGCAGACAATGTTTGGAATGCAGAATTGGGAAAAATTATAGTAGAAACTTCCGATATTGAATGGAAAAAAGTGTTTTATACTGCATTGTATCATTGTTTTACATCTCCATATTTATTTACGGATATGGATGGACGTTATCGTGGCACGGATGGCAAAATTCATACAGCAGAAAATCATGAAGTTTACACCGTTTTTTCGTTGTGGGATACTTACCGTGCGCTACATCCTTTGTTAAACCTTATTGACAGAAAACGTTCCGCCGATTTTATCTATACTTTTATGAAACACTACGAAAAGGGCGGCATGTTACCGATGTGGGAGTTGGCAGCCTTTGAAACATGGTGCATGATTGGCTATCACTCCGTGTCGGTAATATTAGATGCCTTTATAAAAGGAATTGGCGATTACGACAAAGAAAAAATGTTGGAAGCAATGCTCCACAGCGCAACGTTGAACAAATTGGGACGCCCCGAGTATGAAAAATATGGCTATATTCCTGCACACTTGGAACACGAGTCGGTTTCCAAAACATTAGAATACGCTTACGATGACTGGTGTATTGCACTGTTTGCAGATGCTATGGGAAATAATGATGTGTATGTTGAGTATATTAAACGTAGTCAATTCTATAAAAATATTTTAGACCCCAATGGTTTTATGCGTCCCAAATATAATGGAGCGTGGATTGTGCCGTTCAACCCTGCGGAGGTAAACAATCACTTTACCGAAGGAAACTCTTGGCAGTATTCTACTTACGTTCCGCACGATTTTACCCATTATATTGCGCTACGCGGCGGCGATGAAGTGGTGGAACAGTTTTTAGATTCGCTGTTTTACACAACCACTGAATTGAGCGGACGACATCAAGTAGATGTTACCGGATTGATTGGGCAGTACGCACATGGAAACGAGCCCAGCCATCATGCCGCCTATTTATATAGTTATGTAGGAAAGCCTTGGAAAACACAACAATTATGTCGCCAAATCATGCGCAATTTTTATACCTCCCAACCCAATGGTTTGATTGGCAACGAAGATTGCGGGCAAATGTCGGCGTGGTATGTGTTTAACGCCATGGGGTTTTATCCGGTGTGTCCGGGCGATAATAAATATGTGTTCGGCTCGCCCATTTTTGATAAAGTAACGATGAATTTGGAAAACGGCAAACAATTTAAAATCATCGCACATCATCAAGCAGAGAAAAATATTTATATTCAATCGGTTAAACTTAATGGTAAAGAATATTCAAAATCTTATATCACTTTTAATGATATAAAAGATGGCGGAACTCTTGAGTTTGTAATGGGTAGTCAACCCAATTATTTTTTTGGAGTTGCAATGGAAGACAGACCGAAAAATGAAGTGGAACCGACAATAACGATTGTTCCCACGTTTGAACCGATGCAAAGGTCATTTAAAGGAAGTGCGGAAATATCACTTTCATTGTATGAGCCAAAGACCCATTCTAATAATTATGTTTTTCCTACTCAAACTGATAAAATTTTATATAGAATTTATGAAGAAAATAATTCTTTTTCTGAAACGATAAAATATGAGCATCCGATTATTATTGATAAAAGCGTAACTATAAAAGCAATAGCGTTGAATCCTGAAACAGGCTCCAGCCATGTTGCGGAAGCGTGTTATTATAAATTTAAAAAAGACAAATCCATAAAAATTTTATCAAAATATAGTTCGCAATATACGGCAGATGGCGATGAGGGTTTAATAGATTATATTCGTGGAAATGTGAACTTTAGATTGGGCGGTTGGCAGGGTTATCAGGCGCAGGATTTTGAAGCGATTGTTGATTTGGAATCGGTGCAGGAAGTACATGAAATTGGTGCCGGTTTTTTGCGAGATATTCGTTCATGGATTTTCTTCCCGAAATCTATGCACATTGAAACCTCTTTAGATGGTATTCGTTACACACCTTATGGTGATTTTGTTTGTCCTCATTCCCATGAAGATTATACACCCATGATTGATGATTTTATGATAAAGAAAGAAGCAAAAACTCGCTTTATAAAAGTTAAAGCAATCAATTATGGCACCTTGCCGGAATGGCATCCGGGTGCAAGGTATCCGGCATTTATTTTTATTGATGAGATTATGGTGAGGTAGAATTATTATTGAAACAATTTCTCTATTACATCCTTATATCTTTCTTGTACTAAATTGCGCTTTACTTTTAATGTAGGAGTAAGTATTTCAGTAAGTTGCGACCACTCATCTGGGATAAGTTCAAACTTCTTCACTTGTTCTGTATCTCCAAAATGCGCATTGTATTTATCCATTTCACGCGCATAACGTTTCAAAATTTCAGGATTTTTCACGATTTGTTGCGGACTTTGATATTCAACATTATGACGTAAGCACCAACCTTGCAAAAATGTAAAATCAGGAGAGATAAGTGCAGCCGCAAATTTTTGCCCTTCACCCACTATTACGATATTTTCTATAAACGGCGACTCTGAAAATTTTTCTTCAATAACTTGAGGATTAATATATTTACCCATTGACGTTTTGAACAGGTTTTTTAACCTTCCGGTTAAAATAAGTTGTCCTTTTTCGTTAAGTTTACCCAAATCGCCTGTATGAAACCAGCCTTCGTCGTCAATTACAGTTTTAGTAAGCGCTTCATCTTTGTAATACCCCAACATCACATTATGTCCGCGACAGCATACTTCTCCGTTTGCTGCAATTTTAACTTCAACGCCGGGTAGAGGAAATCCCACTGTTCCTGCCTCTCTACCGTTTTTCTCACGACAACTTACTGCAATAACCGGTGATGTTTCCGTTAATCCGTATCCTTCAAACACCGGCATTCCAATAGATGAAAAGAAAGATGCCAAACGTGGCTGGATGCTGGCAGCACCAGAAACCACTATATCGAAATTACCTCCGATATTTTTACGTATTTTACTATAAACCAATTTATCAGCAAGTTTATGTTTTTGATTATACCACCACGAACGGTCATGAGGTTGAATTTTATATTGGCATGCTACGCGCACTGCCCAACGAAAAATCTGCTTAGTGAGCCATGGCATATTATTGCTGGAAATGTAAATTTTGTCGTAAATTTTTTCTAACATTCGCGGTACAGTAGACATCATGGTAGGTCTTACCTCTTTAATATTTTCGGCAATCGTACCCAAATTTTGTGCATAATATACCGACATGCCTAAATATTGATAAAGATATACCAACATTCGTTCGTAGGCATGACACAAGGGTAAAAAACTGAATGCAATATTAGACCAAGGTTCTGGTATATGAATCAAATTCATGACCTGCCCCATAATATTATCATGCGACAACATTACCCCTTTTGGAGTTCCTGTAGTACCTGAGGTATAGATAATGGTAGCACACTCGGAAGATACTACTGTAGCTTTTCGGTTCTCTAATTCTTCAGAATTTGGATTTTCTTTCCCTAAATCAACAAGTTGTTGAAAATAAGGGAACTGTTTGCGGTCCACAAAAGTGTAAAGATGTTGTAGTCCGGGAGTTTCTGCCATTACCGAAGAAACCTTTCCCATTAACTCAGCCCCTTCTAAAATGACTAATTTAACTTCCGCATGATTTAAAATATACTTATATTCGTGCGCTACTAATGTGGGATAAATAGGAACGGTAATGGCTCCAATTTGCATAATTGCCATATCCAACATATTCCATTCAGGACGGTTTGTGGAAATAATTCCCACTTTATCTTTCGGATTGATACCTAATTTTATCATGCCATAAGAAAGATTATTTACAATCTCAACATATTCGGCAAGCGAGTATTTTTTCCAATTTTTCTCAATCTTTCCGGCTAAAGCAACCTCTTGATTGGGATGTTTCTGTTGATAGTGGGTCAAAATGTCAAAAATTCGTGTAGGGTTCATAATATTTAAAGATTTAAAATTTCAGATTAAAAACGTGGCGGGCATACCATATCTCTAATTATAATTTGCAAATAAATACGAAATACATCATTGTTATTGCAAAAAAACACCTAATTATTGGATTTAGTTGTAAAAATTGAAATTGTGGGGTAAAAAATCAAATTGTGGGGTAAAAATATATTACCTCATTGTCGCCATAAAATATTTTTGTTAAGTGGTGCACCTATTATACCATACGTACGAAGAGCGAAAACGTTACATGGGGGAGTGTTTTTTTAAATAAGAAAGCGCTTCTTCTATCAAATATTTCCTATTTTCGCACCCATTTTATAAAAATATAACCGTATGACGTAAGAAAATATTATTAATAATTCAACTTTCGGGAGTTATTTAATTGTATAATTTTCAGCTTTGTTCACCATAACTAAAAAACCACACTGACATGACACTGACACGCACTGACAAAATAGAAAATCCGGAAAGGCTCATTGACAACACTGACAAAAATATTCTATAAAATAAAAAGTAAAACACTAAAAATCAATAATTTATTTTTTTGTCAGTCTGTCAGTGTTGTCAATGGGGAAAATGTGGGTTTTTTGAGAAATTTATTTTTTTTAGATAATAGAGGCGAAATTGAAGTGAATCAAGTTTCCATTCCCCACAAATGTGGACACCCCCCACAAGCGCCTTTTTTGCCGTTAGAGTAATTTTTGGTTTCCCACACAGGTGGACACTCACGGACGCGAAATTCTCACCAAAAATATAACAGTTTGATGTATAACTTTGAAGATTAAGTTTGCAGTAACATTTATCAATCATCCATGTAAAAAATGCACTTCCATTTTTAATATAGTTGTTATAAGTTCTGTTGGATATTCTTTCTGTTTTACGTCCTTTGCGTTCATTATAAACATAATCCATAAATTTGGCAATAAGGGCGTGGGTAATCATAGAAGAATAAATGTTGGGGGATTGTTTTTCTATCCACTCACAAAAAATCTCTAAAAAAGAACAATAAGAATCGTAAGTATCCTTGCGGGTTGTTCTTTCAACCTCTTGTTTGTACTTTATGACAACCTCTTTTAATGGAGTGTACAAACGCGAATCTTCTCCCATAAAGTAAGGATTCCAGCCGGTGGACAGTTTCATGTTCAGCTTATTGGTTCTTAACGTTTTTCGTGTGAAAGTGGAGCGTACGGGAGTCGAACCCGTGAACAAAGACACCATCTTTGACCAAATTGAAGAATACGACGAAAAAATATCTGAACTTTACGAAGGACAGCCGCTCATTCACTTTATGAGCAAATATTTTGTGCGCCAGTTCAAAAAAGCAAAACGCGCTGCCAACTACTACGTAATTGAAGATGCTTCTCAAATTAATGGAAGTGTTGACTTTACAGACCACGTAATTGTTGGGCTACCCTCAATGTCAGGTACCAAAGACCTGTTTACCACTTTCAAAAGCAATTTGCTGCACATCTCAAAAAGACCGTGGGACTCTGCCAAATTTGACTTACAAAAAGCAGACCGCGTAATTAAGTTGCTTTGCGACTGGTGGGAAGCCGTTGGTTTAGGATGCAACTCTTTAGTTTGGGCAACCAAAGAAACTGTAGAACCATATTCAGAAACTTCCGGTTCCGGCTCTTAACCATAATCATTAACCATTAAAAAATTAAAGAAATGGCTGAAACTAAAAAAACGATAGACGAATTATGTCCTCCCTGTTTGGAGGATTTGAATAGAGGCGCGCAATGCGGCAACGCGCGCGCCGGCGTAAAAGCCATCATGTTTGGCTTACGGCGCGACGTGA
>Ga0209628_10000296_pt1 | contig 30005 bp, 23 predicted proteins | sample TergutCu122P4_FD_187285 | JGI IMG/M metagenome (GOLD analysis project Ga0209628, IMG submission 187285) | Cubitermes ugandensis P4 segment gut microbial communities from Kakamega Forest, Kenya - Cu122 P4 (SPAdes) (version 2) | ecosystem: Host-associated > Arthropoda: Insects > Digestive system...
CATCCCAGCCTTCCCCCAAAGGGGGAAGGGGCCAAGTTCCCTCCCCCTTTGGGGGAGGGTTAGGGTGGGGGCAAGCAGCGCAAAAATGTTCATAGCCGAATCGAAAATGCTCTAACCACTGCCCACTGGATTCCCGCCTTCGCGGGAATGACGATGGAATTGGATGCGATTGCCTTGGCTGCGTCACTGCGCTTCCTGCTCAAACCACGGCTTTTCATCCGCGCCGCCCGTGCGCATGATCAGGTAGATCAAAACCGCATATGGCCACAGCCAGCCGATCCATTGCGCCAGGCCGTGAAAGTGGATGAAGCGGCCTTGCTCCCAGCCTTGCAAGGTGGCGGCGAAGTAGGCGCTTTGCGGCGCGGCGTTGAGCAGCAGCAGTTGCACCAGCAGCGCCGCCGTCAGCAGCGCGATGCACGCGCGCGCGGGCACCAGCAGCAGCAGCGCCGCCGCGGCCACGGCGGCCAGCAGGCCCTGCTCGGCCGGGCGGCTGATCCAGCTCCAGGCGTAGAGCGGGCCGTAGGTTAGCGCCGCCGACAGCGCCGATGTCAGCACCCCGGTGAGCAGCAGCGCCGCCGCCAGCAGTGCGCGCTGGCCACGCTGGCGCACCACGGCGTAGCCCAGCAGGCAGGGCGCCAGCGCGCCCAGTGTCACGCACAGCGCCTCGGCCCACGGCGCCAGCGGGCGCGGCTGGAGCGCGCGCAGCGGCAGCCAGTCGCCAAACGCCGTGTCCGCCAGCAGCCGGGTCAGGCTCGCTTGCAGCCGCTCATACACCTGCCCCAGCCCCAGCGCCACCGGGGCCGGAAACAGCAGTCCCACCGGCCACAGCGCCAGCAGCACCAGCGCGCCGCGCGATCGGCGCACGAACCAGCGCGCGCGCAGCCGCCGCCACTGCCCAATGGCGCCCAGCCGCTCCAGCACATACGCGCTGGCCGCGCCAACGGCGCCGCCGGCGCTGTTGAGCGCCAGGTCCAGATTGGACGCCACGCGCAGCGGCAGATACGATTGCAGGCACTCCATGCCAAACGACAGCAGCGACGCCAGCAGCCAGGCCGCCAGCGCCGCCAGCCAGCGCCGCTCAAACGGCAGCGCCAGCGTCAGCAGCAGGCCATACGGCGCGTAGCCGGTCAGGTTGGTGATGACGTCAAAGCGCGTCCAGTAACGCGGCAGCGGCGCTTGCAGATAGGCCCAGGGCACGATGCCCTGATCGCGCCAGCCGGTAAACGGAAACAGGCTGGCATAGACGATCAGCGCCGTATAAAGCAACGCCAGCGGCAGGGCGGCGGACGGTTGGCGTTGCATGGCGCACGGGGCCGCCTAAAACGGCTTGACCACCACCAAAATCGCCACCGCCAGCAGCATCAGCACCGGCGCTTCGTTGAACCAGCGAAACCACACGTGGTTTGGCATTGACTGGCCGCCGCGCTCAAAGCTCGCCAGCAGGCGGCCGCACCATGCGTGGTAGAGCAGCAGCAGCGCCACGATGCACAGTTTGAGGTGCATCCACACATACTCCAGCCCCAGCCCGATGCCGTAGTACAGCCACAGCGTCAGCCCCAGCGCCAGCGCGGGCACGGCCAGCATGGTCATGAAGCGGTACAGCTTGCGCGCCATCAGCAGCAGCCGCGCGCGCTCGGCCTGTGAATCGGGCGCGGTCATCGCCAGGTTGACAAAAATGCGCGGCAGATAAAACAGCCCGGCAAACCAACTGGCGATAAAGACGATGTGCAGAGCCTTGACCCAGAGCATGAGCATGGATCAAGTGTAGCGGCCGCCGCGCCAGCCAGCCAGCACAAATAAAAAACCCCGGCCACAGGGGCCGGGGGCAAAGCCTGTCTGCTTTGACACAGCAAGGCTCCCGCTCAGGGAGGAAAAGCGGGGGGTGGCAAGCCACCCGCTTCCAAATATATCAAAAAATGCTAATTGCGGCGTAACCAAACGCATCCATTTGGTTACACGCCCGCAATGGTGCACAATTTTCATCATGACTGCTCCCATCGCCCCCTTTCCCGCCGCCCGTCCGCGCCGCTTGCGCCGCGACGATTTCACTCGCCGCCTGGTGCGCGAACACGCGCTGTCGGCCGACGATTTGATCTACCCCGTCTTTGTGCTCGACGGCAAGGGCCAGCGCCAGGCCGTGCCGTCCATGCCCGGGGTGGAGCGCCTGTCGCTGGACTTGCTGCTGCCCGTGGCCGAAGAATGCGTCGCGCTGGGCATACCGGCGCTGGCGCTGTTTCCGGTCATCGACGCCAAACTCAAGGACGCCAGGGGCAGCGAAGCCACCAATGCGCGCGGCCTGATCCCGCGCGTGGTGCGCGAGCTGAAAAAACGCTTTCCCGGCCTTGGCATCATGACCGATGTGGCGCTGGACCCCTACACCAGCCACGGCCAGGACGGCTGGCTGGACAAAACCGGCTACATCCTCAACGACGAAACCGTCGGCCAGCTGGTCAAACAAGCGCTCACGCAAGCTGCCGCCGGGGTGGACATAGTTGCCCCCAGCGACATGATGGACGGGCGCATTGGCGCCATCCGCAACGCGCTGGAGGCCAAGGGCTACATCCACACCCGCATCATGGCCTACAGCGCCAAATACGCCAGCGCCTTTTATGGCCCGTTCCGCGATGCCGTAGGCTCCGCGTCCAATTTGGGTAAAAGCAATAAAAAAGTTTACCAAATGGACCCAGGAAATACCGACGAAGCGCTGCGCGAAGTCGCCATCGACATCGCCGAAGGCGCCGACATGGTCATGGTCAAACCCGGCATGCCCTACCTGGACATAGTGCGCCGCGTGAAAGACGAATTTCACATGCCCACCTTCGTCTATCAGGTAAGCGGCGAATACGCCATGCTCAAAGCCGCCGCCCAAAACGGCTGGCTGGACCACGACCTGGTAATGCTGGAATCGCTGCTGGCCTTCAAACGCGCCGGCGCCAACGGAGTGCTTACTTACTTTGCCCGCGACGCGGCGCGGCTGATTTTGAAAAATCTGGCGTTTGGCGCGTAAAAAAAGCATTCACGGCCAACACCCCACGCATCGTGCACATCGTAGAAATCACCGCCGCCACACTGCGTTTTGCCGACGCCGTGCCGCAAAGCGCGCCTGCCGATGGTTTTGTCTGGATTTATCTGGAGCGCGCTGACTTGCCCGCGCAGGCCGGGCAGTTGCAGCAGGCCGCGCAGCGGCTGGGCGGCTCGGCGCTGCTGGATGTGCACCTGGCCGACTTGATGAGTCAGGCGCATCCGTCCAACTATGACGCCACTTCGGTTTACGACATCGTCATCTTCCGCCGTCTGGCCAGCCTGGCCGAAGTAGGGCGCGCTGGCGGCGGCAATGGCGCCGCGGCGCAGGGCAGCCAGGCCGCACAGGTGTTTGCGCGCATTGCGTCGCAGCCGGTGGGTTTTGCCATTTTTGACAAGCTGCTGATCAGCGTGCATTCGGCCGGCTGCCAGACCGCGCACAGCTTTATCGAGCGCCTGCTGACCGACGCCAAGCTGAGCGTGGACGCCGCTGGCGCGCGCAACCGCGTGCCGCAAAGCACGGCCGATTTGGTGCTGCGCATGGTCAACACCATGGTGGACAGCTATCTGGAGCTGCGCAAGGATTTGGCCGCGGCGCTGGAGCACGTGCAGCAGGAGCTGCTCTCGCCGCACCCGCAGCCGTCGGCGTGGAACGATGTCATCAACGCGCGGCGGCATTTGCGCCTGCTGGAAGACCTGTGCGAAGAGCAGCAGGACGCCATGCAGGAGTGGCTGGACACGCTGCACGATCTGCCGCTGACGGCCTACGCCGCCGACGCCGCGCTGGCCCAGAACCGGCGCGACCAGCTGATGGCGCGCGCGCGCGACATCATCGAACACATCGACCGCGTGCTGCACCACGCGCGCCGGCTGGAGCAGTCGGCCGAGACGGCGGTGCAAATCCACTTTGGCGCGCAGGGCCAGCGCACCAACGACATCATGCGCACGCTGACGGCGGTTACCGCCATCTTTTTGCCGCTGAATTTGTTTACCGGCTTTTTCGGCATGAACTTTGACCACCTGCCGCTGATTCACAGCACCGAGGGCATGTGGATCGCGCTGGCCTTGCTGGCGCTGCTGGCGCTGGGCATACTGGTGCTGTTTTGGCGGCGGCGCTACATCACGCGGTCGCGCAAGACATAAAAAAACCGCCCCGAAGGGCGGTAAAAAGCCTGACGCGATAGGAGGAGGGTGGAGGAGAGCGTCAGGCCGGAACGCAACTTGCAGCCCCCCCGCACGCGCGGGCCATGCTGCGTATGTATGGTAGTTGGCTTACCCGCGCGCGCGCGCGGCGGGATTGGGCCATATAGGGGAAACCCCCTATGCCAGCGTGTGATTGGCACAACGCCGGGGCGGATGAGGTGTGCAAATTTTCACGCTGCTTGAGGCAGATCCAGCCCAAAGGTTGCGGTAGTATGTAGCGCTTTGCGGCGTTGGCCGCATGATTCATACACATGATTTCGTTTTCCACCGCCCGCCCAGCAAGCCCCATGAGCTATCTAATGGATAGCACGCTGGCGTGGCCGGTCAGTTGTGCGGGCTGCCCATGAGCGCGGCTGCCGGCGCCCAGACCCAGACACAGCCGCGCCTGCCGGGCGATCTGTTCATCTGGTACATCGTGTTGCTGGAAGGCGCGACTTTCAGCGTGCTGTTTGCCACCTTCGCTTTTGTGCGGCTGTGGCATCTGGATTTGTTTCGCCAGTCGCAGCAGCAGCTCGATGTCAGCATGGGGGCCATCAATACCGCGCTGCTGCTGACGGGCAGCTGGTGCGTGGCGCGGGCGGTGCTGGCGGTGCGCGCCAGCCGGCGCGGCGCGGCGTTTGGCTGGCTGGGCGCGGGGATGCTGGGCGGGTTTGGCTTTGTGGCGCTGAAAATTACCGAGTACTCCGACAAGGTGGCGCATGGCATCGAGCTGTCAACCAATCTGTTTTTTGATTTTTACTATTTGCTGACCGGCTTTCACTTGTTTCACGTGCTGGCGGGGCTGATGGGGCTGGGCATGGCCGCCATTGGCCTGGCGCGCCAGCGCGGTGCGGCGCTCAATGCGCACGCGCTGGAGACGGCGGCGACGTTTTGGCACCTGGTCGATTTGCTGTGGCTGGTGCTGTTTCCACTGGTTTATGTGTTGCGGTGAAGCACGATGAAGCTCAAACCGCTTGACCTCATCTGGTTGGCGTTGCTGGCGGCGACGGCGTTTACCTGGTGGCTGGGGTTTGGCGGCGCGCTGGCGCAAGGGCGCTTTGTGATGACGGCGGTGGTGTTTGTGCTGGCCTGGTTCAAGGGCATGGGGGTGCTGCTGGAGTTCATGGAGCTGCGCCACGCTCCGCGCAGGTGGCGGCGCGCGCTGGCCGGCGGCCTGAGCGTGGTGGTGATTTTGATATTGGTGGCGGCGTTCCTGGGGGCGCGTCAAACCTAAGCGCCACCCATGCAAGCTGCCTGGATGATCGCCGCCGCGCTGTTTTTTGCCGGCATGAGCGTGTGCATCAAGTACGCGTCGCCGCACTTCAGCCCGCTTGAAATTGTTTGCTATCGCGGCGCCATCGGCATCGTGTTCATGTGGGCGGTGACGCGCTCGCGCCGGGTCAGCCTGCGCACCAGCGTGCCGATGATGCACGTGTGGCGCAACATCGTGGGCGTGTCGGCGCTGTCGGCCTGGTTTTATTCCATTGCCTATTTGCCGCTGGCCACGGCGATGACGCTCAATTACATGAGCGGCGTTTGGGTGGCGGCGTTTGTGGTTGGCGGCACGCTGCTGACCGGGCGCATCGCCGACATCCGCCGCCAGGGACCGCTGGTGCTGGCGGTGATGGCCGGGTTTGCGGGCGTGGTGCTGATGCTGCGCCCGACGCTGGAGCAAAACCAGCTGTTCGCCGGGCTGATCGGGCTGCTGTCGGGACTGATGTCGGCGCTGGCCTACATGCAGGTGGCGGCGCTGGGGCGCGTGGGCGAGCCGGAGGCGCGCACGGTGTTTTATTTTTCCGCCGGCGCCACGCTGGCCGGCGGCGTGGGGATGCTGTTTTTTGACATCCATCCGCTCAACTCGGTACACGCGCTGTGGCTGCTGCCGGTCGGCATTCTGGCCGGGCTGGGCCAGTTGTGCATGACGCGCGCCTACACGCACGGCTCGACGATGGTGGTGGCCAATCTGCAATACTCCGGCATCGTGTTTGGCGCGCTGTTCGGGCTGATGCTGTTTGGCGAGCGCATACCGCTGGGCGGCTGGCTTGGCATGGGCGTCATCATCGCCAGCGGCGTGGCCGCCACCTTTTTGCGCGCGCGCGCACTGCCCAACCCTCCCGCCGGCGAGCATTGATATATGACCACCACCACCACTTACACCCACCTCATCGGCGCCAGTCAACTGATGGCGCTGCAAGGCAGCGGCGCGCCGCTGGCCATCTTTGATTGCAGCTTTGAGCTGTCCGACCCCGCCAAGGCCGACGCGCTGTTTGCCCAACTGCGCATCGCCGGCGCCCGCCAGGCCCATCTGGAGCGCGATTTGAGCGCCATGCCGCCCGCGCCCGCCATCAATGGCGGCCGCCATCCGCTACCAAAACAAGAGCACTTTGCGGCCTGGCTGGTGCACGCCGGGGTGGCCGCTGGCGTGCAAGTTGTGGTCTATGACCGCAACGGCTGCAACTACTGCGGGCGGCTGTGGTGGATGCTCAAATGGCTGGGCCACGACGCCGTGGCGGTGCTCGATGGCGGCTTGCAGGCATGGCAGGCCGCGGGCGGCGCAACCGAATCCGGCCCGGCGCGCGCCGCGCCGCCAGCGCGCTTCAAGGCCGCGGCGCAGTTGCGGCGCCTGGTGACCACCAGCGAAGTCGCCGCGCAACTGGGCAGCGCCAGGCAAACGCTGATCGACGCGCGCGGCGGTCCGCGCTATCGCGGCGAGGTAGAGCCGCTGGACCCAATAGCCGGCCACATCCCCGGCGCGCTGAACCGCCCATTTACCGACAACTTTGGCCCCGATGGCCGCTTCAAACCCGCCGCGCAATTGCGCGCCGAGTTTGACCAACTGCTGGCCGGGCGCGACCCCGCCAGCGTGGTGCACTACTGCGGCAGCGGCGTCAGCGCCGTGCCCAACCTGCTGGCCATGGAACTGGCAGGCTTTGCCCCCGCCGCGCTGTACGCCGGAAGCTGGAGCGAATGGAGCAGCACGCCAGGGCTGCCAACCGAGCGCGGTTAGCCGCTTTGTTTATGATAGCTGCCAGCGCTTGATCAGTAAGCTTTTCAGGCTGAAAAAATATGCAAATCCTTGCTGAATGAGCGCGGGCAGCTATCAATAACAAAGCTGCGCTTTCAATGCCACAGGGCAATCGCATTTAATTTCATCGTCATTCCCGCGCAGGCGGGAATCCATAAGCGCGGCGTCAATCCGGCTCTTGCAACAAGCGCCATTGGATTCCCGCCTGCGCGGGAATGACGAAGTGAGAGAGTGACGCCAAAAATTTAGATGCGATTGGTTCTGTTCAATGCCCATCCGCCGCCCGCTGCTCGTGCGCGTGGCCGCCGTGTCCGTGATTGCCGTGGGCAAGGCCGTGGCTGAGCGCGCCCATGGCCACCACCAGCGCCATGCCGATGGCAAGCCATAGCAGTTGCGCCAGGGTCTGCCGCGCGGGCAGGCGTTTTTGCAGTTGCGGGATCAGGTCGGCCAGCGCGACGTAGATGAAGCTGCTGGAGGCCAGCGCCACCAGATATGGCAGCCAGCCGTCAAAGCGCCCCAGCAGCCAGTAACCGGCCACGCCGCCCAGCGCGGTGACGGCGCCTGCCAGCGACACCTTCAGCAGCGCGGTGCGGCGGCCGTCGGCGCCGATCTGGCGCAGCACGGCCAAGTCGCCCATGTGGTGCGGCACCTCGTGCGCCAGCACCGCCAGCGCGGCCAGCGCGCCCAGATCGATGCCGGCCACAAAGGCCGACGCGATCAGCACCCCGTCGCCAAAGCAGTGCACGCTGTCGCCCGCCAGCACCGACCAGCCGCCGGGGCGCGCGCGCGCATGGTGGTGCTGATCGTGGCCGTGATCGTGGTCATGGTCATGGCCGTCATGTTCATGGCCGCCCTTGCGCATCGCCTCGTCCAGCGTCGGCAGGTGGGGATCGTGCTCGTGCCCGTGGTGCCACAGCTCGGCCTTGTCGAGCAAAAAGAAAAACAGCAGCCCGCCCAGGATGGTCAGAAACAGCGGCTGCGCCGGTGCGCCGCTGTCAAACGCCTCGGGCAGCAGGTGCACGAAAGCGGTGGCCAGCAGCGCCCCGGCGGCCAGACTGAGCATGTGCCGCGTATAGCGCGCCAGCGCGCCAAAGCCAAGCGCCGCCGCCAGCCAGACGCTGCCCACGCCAGCGATCACGGTGCCGATCAGGATTGCTATCAGGGTCACGGCGATTCATCCAGCGCCCAAGCCCCCATCCCGGCCTTCCCCCAAAGGGGGAAGGAGACAAAAGCCGCCCTCCGCAGGCGGCAGTGCGGCATCAACTTGCGCCATGCTGCCTGAACCACGCCAGCATGCGCTTCCAGCCGTCTTCGGCGGCTTCTTTGCGAAAGCTGGGCCGGTAGTCGGCGTGAAAGGCGTGCGGCGCGTCCGGGTAAACCACGAACTGCGATGCCCGGGCGGCGGCGTTGCCCTGTTCGGCGGCTTTGGCCAGCGCGGCTTTCATACGGTCGATGGTGTCCAGCGGGATGCCGGTGTCGGCCTGGCCGTACAGGCCCAGCACCGGCCCCTTGAGCTGGCCTGCCACATCCACCGGCTGCCTGGGCGCCAGCGCGTTGGCGTCGCCCACCAGCCGGCCGTACCAGGCCACGCCAGCCTTGACCTTGGGGTGGTGCGCCGCAAACAGCCAGGTCTGGCGGCCGCCCCAGCAAAAGCCGGTTACGCCCAGCTTGTCCGTGTTGCCGCCGTTGGCTGCGGCCCAGGCCACGGTGGCGTCCATGTCGGCGCTGACTTGCGCGTCCGGCGTGCGGGCGATGACCTCGCTCATCAGCTTGGGCATGTCGGTGTAGCTCTTGGCGTCGCCCTGGCGCACAAACAGATCGGGCGCGATCGCCAGATAGCCCTCGCGGGCCAGACGCCGCGCGATGTCGGTGATGTATTCATGCACGCCAAAAATTTCCGACACCACCAGCACCACCGGCAAATTGGACTTGCCCGCCGGTTGCGCGCGGTAGGCCGGCAGCTTGAAACCGGCCACATCGATCGTCACCGTGCCCGCGGTCAAGCCGTCGGCCGGGGTCTTGATGGCCGTTTGCGCCATCACCGGCAGCGTGGCGGCGGCGTAGCCCGCGCCCAGCCCCAGCTTGAGCGCGGTGCGGCGCGACGGATCGGCCGCCGGTTCAGGCGCGTCCAGCAGGGCGCGGGTGTCGTCAATGTGGGATGATTTGAGCATTGCGGTCTCCTTCGGGTGGTTGTGATCGGGGCCGTCAGTTTACGCCGTTGCTGGGCGGCAGCGGCAGCGGCGGCGCTACAATCAAAAATTGCAGTCCTTTCAGGCCGGCTTAGCTCAGTTGGTAGAGCAACGCACTCGTAACGCGTAGGTCGCCAGTTCGATTCCGGCAGCCGGCACCATTGCCAAGGGCCGCATGGTTTTATTGCCGTGCGGCCTGTTTTACCAGCCATCACAAGCGAGAGATTTCACATGGCCGATCAGGAACCCGTGTTCAGCATTCAGCGCGTTTATCTAAAAGAGGCGTCGCTCGAGCAGCCCAATTCGCCCGCCATCCTGCTGGAGCGCGAGCAGCCCGCGGTCGAGATCAGCCTGAGCTTTGGCGCCGAAAACATTGGCGAGGACGCGTATGAAGTCACCGTCACCGCCACCGTGCAGGCCAAGATCAAGGACAAGACGGTGTTTCTGGCTGAATGCAAGCAGGCCGGCATCTTTGAAGTGCGCAACATCCCGGCCGACCAGATCGACCCGCTGCTGGGCATCGTCTGCCCGCAAATCGTGTACCCCTACCTGCGCGGCAACGTGGCCGATTTGATCCAGCGCGCGGGCTTCCCGCCGGTGCATCTGGCCGAGCTGAACTTCCAGCAAATGTACGAACAGCGCAAAGCCGCGCAAGCGCAGCCGCCCGCGGCCGCGCCAACCATCCAGTAAAAACACCCGCCCGCGCTTGCCCTGTTTGCGTTGGCAGCTATGAAAATCATGGTAATCGGCGCGGGAGCCTGGGGCACCGCGCTGGCCGTGAGCGCGGCGCGCAACCCGGCCGGCCACCACGTAACGCTGTGGGCGCGCGACGGCGCGCAAGTGCGCGCCATGAGCGCCGCGCGCGAAAACGCGCGCTATCTGCCAGGCATTGCGCTGCCGCCTGAACTGCGGCTGAGCGGCGGCGACACCCGTGAGCTGCCGCGCGCCGCCGCGTCAGCCGATTTGATCGTCGCCGCCACGCCCGTGGCCGGACTGCGCGCCACGCTGGCGCTGCTGGCTGACTCAAAAGCGCCGCTGGCCTGGCTGTGCAAGGGCTTCGAGCAGGCGCAAGGCGGCGCGCCGCACGCCTTTGGCCTGCTGCCGCACGAAGTGGCGCGCCAGGCCGCGCCCGCGCTGGCCTGCGGCGCGCTCAGCGGCCCCAGCTTCGCGCAGGAAGTGGCGCGCGGCCAGCCTACCGCGCTGGTGGCCGCCAGCGCCCAGCCGCACGTGCGCCAGGCCATGGTGGCCGCCTTTCACGGCCCGGCGCTGCGCGTTTATGGCAACGGCGACCTGCCAGGCGTGGAAACCGGCGGCGCGGTCAAAAACGTGCTGGCGATTGCCGCCGGACTGGCCGACGGCCTGCACCTGGGACTGAACGCGCGCGCCGCCCTGATCACGCGCGGCCTGGCCGAAACCGCCCGCCTGGGCGCGGCGCTGGGCGCGCAGCCCGAGACCTTCATGGGCCTGTCCGGCCTGGGCGACCTGGTGCTGACGGCCACGGGCGATTTAAGCCGCAACCGCCGCGTCGGCCTGCTGCTGGCCGAAGGCAAAACGCTGCAGCAAGCCGTGCAATCGCTCGGCCACGTGGCCGAAGGCGTGTACAGCGCCCGCACCGTGCTGCAACGCGCGCGCCTGCTGGGCGTGGACATGCCCATTACCGAAAACGTGGTCGCCCTGCTGGACGGCCAGCTAAAACCCGCCGAAGCTGTGGCGGCGCTGATGGGGCGCGGGCCAAAGGGCGAGGTGATTTCCAACTCAGGACACTAGTTGCCGCACTGGATCGACACCCACTGCCACCTTGACGCCAGCGAATTCGCCCTTGACTCCGCCGCCGTGCGCGCGCGCGCACGCGACGCCGGGGTGGCTTGCTGCGTCATCCCGGCTGTTCAGGCCGCCGGGTTTGACACCTGCCGCCTGCTGGCGCATCAATACGGCGACGCCTATGCGCTGGGCATCCATCCGCTGTTTGCAGCGCAAGCGCACGATCACGCCATCGAACAACTGGACGGCGCCTTGATGCGCCACGCGGGCGATCCGCGCCTGGTTGCCGTGGGCGAAATTGGCCTTGACTACTTCGTGCCCGAGCTGGCCGCGTCCGGCCCGCTGCGCGAGCGCCAGCAACACTTTTACCGCGCGCAACTGCGGCTGGCGCGCAAGCACGGCCTGCCGGTCATCCTGCACACGCGGCGCGCGGCCGATCAGGTGCTCAAGGGATTGCGCGAAATCGGCGTGCCCGGCGGCATTGCGCACGCCTTCAGCGGCAGCCTGCAACAGGCGCAAAACTTTATCGCGCTGGGCTTCAAACTTGGCTTTGGCGGCGCCGCCACCTACCAGCGCGCCACCCGGCTGCGCGCACTGGCCGTCGCCCTGCCAGCCAGCGCCATGGTCATGGAAACCGACGCCCCCGACATCCCGCCGCACTGGCTGCACGCACCGCCAAACGCTCCCCGCAACGAACCGGCCGAGCTGCCCCGCATCGGTGCGCACATCGCCGCCATGCGCAACATCACGCCAGAGCAGTGGGCCGGGCAAACCAGCGCCAACGCGCGCGCCGCGCTGCCCAGGTTGACGGGATTGGGGTGATGGCGTTTTGAATTTACCCCTCAGCCGCGCAAGCAGGCGAGAGGGGCAAATTTGCATGCCGCGTTACGCCGCCCTGCGTCTGGTCACGCCAAAGGCGGCGGCTGCGCCCAGAGCCACGATCAGCGCCAGCAGCGCGCCGTCACCAAGCGTTGGCACCGCCGTTGTAGTGGGGGTAACGTTGCGCGGGTTGCCGATCATCACGGTGTATGTGACGTCAGCCTGCAATGGCGTTCCCGGATCGGAATCGACGACGCGCAAGGTGAACGTATAGGTACCAGCCGTGGTCGGCGTGCCGGAAAGCGTTAATGTCGCCGGGTTGAACGTCAGGCCAGGCGGCACGGTGCCAGATTGCAGCGACACGTCGTAAGGAGGCAAACCGCCAAAAGGCGTGAATCCCTGCGAGTAAGCGGCCCCCACCGTCCCGCCGGGCAGGGCCGGTGGCAAAAGCATGAGAGTGTTATTGAACAACTGCCCCACCTGGATGGCCGCAGATCCTTTGGACGGCAGCGTGACGTTCCATTGCAGAGCCACTCCGTTGTCGCAAGTGCCAGGAGCGCAGTCAACCGAATCGCTCAACTGATGCGCATTGATCTGGCTCCATACGGTCCCGTAGTATCCGGAATAGTAATGATCCGCCGGGGTTATAGGCACGAACCAGCCGGTGATGGCATTTGAACCCAGCCCCACTCCCCCGATGCTGCCGGTCACCGGGTCGTAGACCGGTGTGCCGTTGTCGTTGCCATCGTAGAACAGATCAGCGCCCAGAAACATGCGCAGATCGCGGGCGGCGCCGCTGGTGTCGGTAACCTGTGCCGAGGTGCTGTAGAAATCATCGCCAAGAACATAAGTTACCGTGATGACGACCGTCAATCCACCGCCTGTTACGGTCGCGGTGATCTTGTAAGGGTTGGCGATGGTGCCGGCTCCGGTTTGGCTGGTTTGTGATACGGCGGTCCAGGCGGTTCCAACTACAGCGCCGCCAGCGGGGACATTGTCGGGACGATACATGACGTTGTTGGTTACGTCGTAAACAAACCATCCTGCAGCCGTGCCAGGGTCGGAAGCTGGATAACCGTAATAGAGTTTTCCGCCAGGGGTTCTGGTGGCATATAAATTGCCGGTCTCCGTAATACCTACGGTGGTGAGCGGCCCGGCGCTGGTGATTTCGACATTGGCCCCGAAAGCTTGCGGCGGCAGCATCAAGCAGAGCGCCGCCAGGACGAAAGAAATACCCAGTGTCAGACGGCCAAAAGCAGCGCGTGCACACGCGGCTGCCAGTCTTGTGGAAGAATATGTTTGTGTCATTGCAGCTCCTTGAATGTTGCTGAAAATGTTGCTACCCATGCTCCTTGCAACATTTGTCATGGTACATACGCGGATACCAGTGTCAATCAAATAAACGCATTACCTATGCCCGAATGTGTGCACTATTTCACGCTCAACCGGAATAGTATAAATATCTATATAACCCATGTCGGCATGGTGAGGTACCGGGCAAAATTTATTTGCTGGCGGATATGTTGTTTTTGATAACTATTTGTGAATATTTAATGAAATTTACATTCAAAAATAATTAAATATTTGCTGATTCTGTGCAAATGGTTATTAATTTAGCAGTACTTGCACGCGCCTTGCCACATGGCCGTGGAAGGTTGAGTAGGGGCGAAAAATTTTTCGCCCTTGGGCGCTCAAGCAATACAGTTCAGTTAAGCGCACAGGCTCATGATTTCGTCATTCCCGCGCAGGCGGGAATCCATGAGCGCCTCCTCTTGCAACGACGCCGTCTGGATTCCCGCCTGCGCGGGAATGACGACTTGAAATGCTTGCTAACTGAACCGTATTGGGGTAGGGGCGAAAATTTTTCGCCTCTGCGAAGGCCGCCGGGCGCTATGTTTATTGAAGCTGCATCCGGCCTGCGGCTGGCCCGGGGGAAGCCGCGAGACGCGGCTTCTCTTCGGGGGGCAGTACAAAGGCGCGCAGGAGCCTTTGGATTTGCGGGCCTCAGCCCTAACCCTACCCAGGAACCTCTCCGAAGAACAGGTTGTTTATAACAATCTCGATATAAACCTCGTCATTCCCGCGAAGGCGGGAATCCAGGAACGTCATCTCGAAGCCACCCTCTCTGGATTCCCGCCTTCGCGGGAATGACGAAGGAAAAGTTGTGCCGTGTGCACAGGCCGGCTGCCGGTGCGCAAGTCGGTAGCGCGCGGCGCTACATCAGTCTTTCCCGCAAGCGGGGAAAGAGCGGTTAGCGCCCGCGCTGGGATGACGGGGTGTTGCCGAAAAATCCAATCAAGCCGCCGGCTGGCGCAACTGCGCCAGCAGCTCGTCCCAGCGCGCGCGGGCGGTTTTCAGGTTGCGGTCTTTTACGTGGCCGTAGCCCTTGATTTGCTCCGGGATGCGCGCCAGCTCTACCGCCGTGGCGTGGTTGCCTGCGTTCAGCAGGCGCAGCGCTTCCTGGATGCTGGCGCGGTATTGCGCGATCAGCGCGCGTTCGGTGCGGCGCTCGGCGCTGCGGCCAAACATGTCCAGCGGCGTGCCGCGCAGTCCTTTCAGGCGGGCCAGCAGGCGCAGCGTGCGCGTCATGCCGGGGCCGTATTTCTTTTTGACTGGCTGGCCTTGCTCGTCGCGCTGCGCCAAAAGCGGCGGGGCCATGTGGTAGTGCAGGCGCCAGCCGCCCTCGAACATGGCGTCTATGCGCGCCGCGAATTCCGGGCTGGTGTGCAGGCGCGCGACTTCGTATTCGTCCTTGCAGGCCATCAGTTTGAACAGACCGTGCGCGACGGCCTGGCTCAGGCTGGTTTGGCCCAGTTTGCTCTCGGCCTGCCGCACCTGGGCGACGAAGGCGCGGTAGTCATCGGCGTAGGCGGCGTTTTGGTAGCCGGTGAGGAACCCGGCGCGGCGCTCGATCAACTCGTCCAGCGTTTCGCGCGGCTTGACTTCAATGGCCGGCTGCGCGCCCGCGCCGGCCAGCGCCTGCGCTACCGGCTGCCAGTCGTGCGCGGCCTGGCGGCCCCATTCAAAGGCGGCCTGGTTGTTTTCCACCTGCACGCCGTTTAGTTCGATGGCGCGCAGCAGCGACTGGCGCGTCAGCGGCAGCCAGCCTTTTTGCCAGGCGTAGCCCAGCACCATCGGGTTGATGTAGATGGTGTCGCCCAGCAGGCGCTCGGCCATGCCGCCGGCGTCAAACGATTGCAGCGCGTCTTGCCCCACAACGGCGGCGATGCCGGCGGCGCAGCGCTGGGCCGGGTTTTGCCAGCCGCCGCTGTCTTTTATGAAGGCCGCTGTGGGCGTGGCGTACGCGTTCAGCGCCACGCGGGTGCGGCCCGCGCGCATCCGCGATACGGTGTCGGCGCTGGCGGCGACGATCGGATCGCAGCCTATTACCAAATCGGCCGCCGCCATGCCCACGCGGGTGGTGTGGATGGCCTCTTGCGTGGCGCTGATCAGCACGTGGCTCCAGGTCGCGCCGCCTTTTTGCGCCAGCCCGGTGGCGTCTTGCGTGACGATGCCTTTGCCTTCGATGTGCGCGGCCATGCCCAGCAGCTGGCCGATGGTGACCACGCCGGTGCCGCCCGCGCCGGCCACCACGATGCCCCACACGCCGTCCGGCGCGGACGCCGGCGGCGGCGGCTCGGGCAGCGCCGCCGTATCCAGCGCGGGCAAAGCGGCGCGCGCTTTTTCCTGCTGCCGCAGGCGGCCGCCTTCCACCGTAATCATGGCGGGGCAAAAGCCTTTCAGGCAGCTCATGTCCTTGTTGCAGGTGCTTTGGTTGATGGCGCGTTTGCGGCCAAATTCGGTTTCCAGCGGCTCCACGCTCAGGCAGTTGCTTTGCAGGCCGCAGTCGCCGCAGCCTTCGCACACCCATTCGTTGATGACCACGCGCCGCGCCGGGTCGGCCAGCAGGCCGCGCTTGCGGCGGCGGCGCTTTTCGGTGGCGCAGGTCTGGTCGTAGATCAGGATCGTGGTGCCCGCCACCTCGCGCAACTGGCGTTGCACGGCGTCCAGCCGGTCGCGGTGCTCCACGCGCACGCCGGCGGGCAGACCGTGGGCGTGCGCGCCGTGATATTTTTCCGGCTCGTCGGTGACGATGACGATTTGCGCCACGCCTTCGGCGCGCATGTTTTGCGCCACTTGCAGCACCGACAGCCCGCCGGGCCGCTCGCCGATTTGCTGGCCGCCGGTCATGGCGACGGCGTCGTTGTAGAGAATTTTGTAGGTGATGTTCACGCCCGCCGTCACCGCCTGGCGCACCGCCAGCAAGCCGCTGTGAAAGTAGGTGCCATCGCCAAGATTGGCGAACACGTGCTTTTCGCGGCTGAACGGCTGCTGGCCGACCCAGGGCACGCCTTCGCCGCCCATTTGCGTGATGCCGATGGTGTTGCGGCCCATGCCCAGGCTCATGCTGTGGCAGCCAATGCCGGCCATGGCGCGCGATCCTTCGGGCACGCGCGTGCTGGTGTTGTGCGGGCAGCCGGAGCAAAACCACGGCGTGCGCGCCGCGCCGCCGCCAGCTTGCTGCGCGGCTTGCTGCAGGCCGCGCTCGGCCTCATCCAGCGCCGCCAGCCGGCGGCCCAGATGCGCTTGCGCGCCAGCGTCGATGCCAAGCTTTGCCAGCCGCCGCGCGATGGCGCGCGCGATCAGCGTGGGCGTCAGGTTGGCGGTGGAGCGCAGCAGCGCGCTGCCATCGGCGTCGTCATGCTTGCCAACGATGACCGGGCGCGCGGCGGCGGGCAGGTTGTAGAGCTGGTCTTTTAGCTGCGGCTCGATCACCGGGCGCTTTTCTTCTACCACCAGAATTTCTTGCAGCCCGGCGGCAAATTCGCGCACGCTGTGTTCATCCAGCGGCCACACCACACCAACTTTGTGCAGGCGGATGCCAAGCTGGCGGCAAGCGGCCTCGTCCAGTCCCAGATCCAGCAGCGCCTGGCGCGTGTCGTTGTAGGCCTTGCCGCTGGCGATGATGCCCAGCCGGTCGTGCGGCGCGGCGATGGCGTTGTAGTTGAGCCGGTTGGCGCGCATGTAGGCCAGCGCCGCGCGCCATTTGTGGTTGAACAGGCGCTCTTCCTGCACCAGCGGCGAGTCGGGCCAGCGGATGTGCAGGCCGCCGGGCGGCGGTTCAAAGCCCTCGGGCAACTGGATGCGCACCCGCTCGGGGCTGATTTGCGCGGTGGCGCTGGATTCGATGATCTCCTGCACCATTTTCATGCCGGTCCACACCCCGGCGTAGCGGCTCATGGCAAAGGCATGGATGCCCAGGTCCAGAATTTCCTGCACCGAGGCGGGAAAAAACACCGGCATCCCGCAGGCCATGAAGATGTGGTCGCTTTGGTGCGCGGTGGTGGAGCTTTTGGCGATGTGATCGTCGCCCGCCACCGCGATTACCCCGCCCCACGGCGTGGTGCCCGCCATGTTGGCGTGCTTGAATACGTCCGGGCTGCGGTCCACCCCCGGCCCCTTGCCGTACCAGATGCCAAACACCCCGTCAAAGCGCTGACTGCCCGGCGGCGCATAGCCCAGCTGCTGCGTGCCCCAGATCGCGGTGGCGGCCAGCTCTTCGTTGACGCCGGGCTGAAACACGATGTGCTGCTTTTGCAAATGCTCGCGCGCCGCCCACAGCGCCAGGTCATAGCCGCCAATGGGCGAGCCGCGATAGCCGCTGACAAAGCCGGCCGTGTTTTTGCCCGCCAGCGCGTCACGCTGGCGTTGCAGCATCGGCAGCCTGACCAGCGCCTGAATGCCGCTCATAAAGGCGCGGCCCTGTTCCAGGCGGTACTTGTCGTCCAGCGTGACGGTTTCCAGCGCTTTGCGGATGTGCTCGGGCAGCGGGGCATTCATGGTGTGGTTTCCTTCCTGTGCTCAGGCGTTGATCGACGCCGCCGCGATGCGGCCCGACAAAATGCAGCCGCCCAAAAAGGTGCCTTCCAGCGCGCGCAGCCCGTGCACGCCGCCGCCGCCAAAACCGGCTGCTTCACCAGCGGCGTACAACCCGTCGATCGGCTGCCCGGCGCTATCCAAAACCCGGCTGTGCAAATCGGTCTGGATGCCGCCCAGGCTTTTGCGGCTGATGATGAACTCGCGCACCGCGATCAGCGGCAGCGCCTTGGGGTCATTGATCGGCTGAAAGTCGCTGGTGCGCAAACGCTCGCCCAGGTTTTTGCGCAGCGCGGCAATGCGGCGCAGTTGTTCATCTTCCAGCACATCGGGCGCGCGCGCGATGGCGGCGTCAAAGCTATCGACCGCGCCTTGCACGGCGGCCAGCTGCACCGCATCGTCGCCTTGCAGCGCGTTCATTTTTTGCACCAGCTCGGGCAGCGAACCGGCGCTGACGAAGTCAACGCAATTGGCCAGCATGTCGTCCACCAGCCAGCGATTGCCCAGCAGCACGTCGCGCAAAAAACCGGTGTGCGATTTGTCGCGGATCGACGGGTTGAACTCGGAGCCGGAAATCGACAGCTCCTTGAGCGCGATGCGCATGTTCATCACCTGCCACGAATACTGCCGCTGCTGCGCGCAAATCGCGCTGACCAGCCACCGGGTATCAAAGCCGGCGATCAGCGGCGGCGGGCCTATGCGCTCGCCGCGCCAGTTCAGCCACAGCGCCGAGCGCGGCGGCACCAGCGACAGGCCGTGCAGCGGCTTGCGCGGGCGCGGGTGGTGCACGCCCGCGGCGTAGTTCCACATCTTGTCCATATGCGTGAGCACGCCGCCCGCCGCCACTGCCGCGTCGTGCAGCCGCCCGTCGGCAAAACGGTGCGAGCCGTTGAGCAGCATCGCCGGCGGGCTGCCCCAGTCGCGGTGCCAGTTGCGGCGCACCCGGTTCAAATCGCCGTTGATACCGCCCGCGGCAATCACCACCTGGCTGGCGCGCACCTCAAACGGCGCGCCGGTTTTTTCATCCACGCCCGCCGCGCCGTCGATCTTGCCGCCTTGCGTCACCAGCCGCTCGACGCGCTGGTTAAAGCGCAGCGTCAGCAGCCGCTGGGCGTTGCGATGGCGGCGCAAAGCAGCAATCAGCGCTTCGGCCAGCCCCTTGCCGGTGCCCCACACCATGTGAAAGCGCGGCACCGAATTGCCCGGCCGCTGCTCGCCGCGCTCGACCCAGTTAACGGCCGGAAAAAACCCCACGCCGTGCCCGCGCACCCAGCGATACACCTCTTGCGTGCAGCGCGACACATACGCCTCGGCCCAGGCGGCGGGCCATTTGTCGTCCGGGCCAAACTCGGCAAAGCTGTGCCAGTCGCGCAGCGCTTGTTCAACGCTGTCGCGAATGCCCAGGCGGCGCTGCTCGGGCGAATTGACGAAAAACATGCCGCCGAAACTCTCGCGCGCCAGCCCGCCAAAAACGCTCTCGTCGTCGCGCTCCAGCAGCAGCACTGACTTGCCGCCTTCAAGCAAATCCAGCGCGGCGGTAATACCGGCGATGCCGCCGCCGATGATCAGCACATCGCTGCGATCAGTTGTTTGCATGGTGTTTGTCTCCTTTGAAAATAGTCACTAGCCAGGCTGGTTGTTGCCGCCGCCAAAACGGATATTGGTCTGCACCGGCGCATCCGGATTATGCGGCGCTGGCGGGCGCGGGCCAGGGCGGGCACTGGCGCGCACCGGCGGCGGGCCGGCGGCGCCGCTGGTAGTATCGCTGGCGGCATCGCCTGTGGTGGCGCGCTCGCAATACACAGGCTCGGGAATGCCGGTGTACTGCAAACGCACCAGCCGCTGATCCACGCCAAGGCCAAAGCTGGCGCGCACCGTGGCATCAAAGTATTGCAGCGCCGCATCGCCGCCATCATCAGCAGCAGGCACGCGCTCCAGCACCGCATGGCCGCGCAAGCCATCCAGCAAAGCCATGTCCTGATAAAGCCGCGCCTCAAAATCCAGCCCGCGCGGACACCGGTAAGCCAGCCGCGGCGCATCCAGCAACGCCGCGCAGCCAGCCAGCAAAAGCAGCGCGCAAACGCCGGCCAGCCGCCGTGCTGCTATCACAAAAAGAGCTGCCAGCGCTTGCCAGGTTTGCGCTGGAGCAGTTTTTTTCTTTAAAAAACTCATGCTGTGGTCAGACTGGAGCAGGTAGTCAGCGATTATTGATATTCTTGCCGTCATGGAACACATGATTCAGCTGCACATCGAGAAACTGCCCGAGGGCGTCTATCTGGCCACCAGCGATGAGGTGCAAGGTCTCGTCGCCCAGGGCCGCACGATTCAGGAAACCATCGAGATCGCGCGCGACGTGGCCAAAAAGCTGATCGAAGCGCGGTCTGGCGCGAGCGTTAAGCCGCTGCCGCCGACGCGCGAGGTTTTTGATTACCCGTTGATCGTGGCTACTTGATGGGCGCGCTGGCAGGGTTTCGTTATCTGGATATCGTCAGGCGGCTCAAGCTCAAACAGGCCGGCATTGACGCCGAGAGCTTCTTGCAGAAAAAGTGACGCCAACCCCAATGGCCGCGGAGCAGGCCGTGCGCGGGCACGCGTGGACGGGTTTGGCCCGGCCACCGAGTGCGCCACCGCAAGAGGGGGGAGGCGCAGCATCGCGCCAGCCGAGTGGAGACTGGGGGCGAGCGTCATTTGGGCCACAGCACCCACAGCCGCAGCGGCTGCTTCATGCGGCCCGCCAGCTCGCCCGCTTGCGCGCCCCAGCCGGCGAAGTAGTCGGCGCGCAGGGCGCCGGTGATGGCGCTGCCGGTGTCTTGCGCTTGTACCAGCCGTTGCAAGGTGGCGGTGGGGCCGGCGGAGGCCAGCCAGACGGGCGTGCCGTAGGGGATGCTTTGCGGATCGACGGCGATCGAGCGGCCGGGCGTCAGCGCCACGCCTTGCGCGCCGCGCGGGCCGAATTGCTCGTCCAGCGCGGTCAGCTCTTCTTCGCGGAAGAACACTACGCGCGGGTTGCTCCATAAAAATTCCTGCACGCGCCGCGGGTTGGCGGCCAGCCAGTTTTTGATGCCGGGCCAGGTGGCCTCGCGCAGTCCGCCTTGTGCCAGCGCCCAGCTGCCGGGGCTGCGGTAGGGCTGGTCGTTGGTGGCGGCGTAGGCTACGCGCACGCTGCGCTGGCTGCCGTCCGGCTCGGTGATGCGCAGGCGGCCCGAGCCTTGTATTTGCAGGATCAGCGCGTCCACCGGGTCGGCCAGCCAGGCCAGTTCGCTGCCGGCCAGTTGGGCGCGCGCGTCCGGCAGGGTGTCCATTTCTTGCCGGGTGTACCAGGGGCGGCGCTGGCCCAGCGTGGCGGGCGGGCGGTAGATGGGGGCGGCAAAGCCGGGGCGCGGCTGGCGCGCGGCGTCAAAGACTGGCTCGAAGTAGCTGGTCAAAAGTCCTTCGCCGCCGCCGCCGCCGCTTGCGCCATCCGGCGGCTCGACGCGGTAGGGCTGCAGGCGCGCGCGCATCCAGTCGCGCTGCTCGCCGGGTGAGGCCAGCGACAGCGGGCGCACTTCGCCGCACAGGCTGGCAAAGGCGGGGCCGGGGCGCTCGCAGCTTTTCAGCCAGGCGTTCCAGGCGTCGGCGGTGTCGTCTTGCTCAAAGCCTGGCAGTTCGTCCCACGCCACCGGCACCCAGCGGCTGCGCGGGTGCTGCGCGGGTCCGGCAGCGGGCACGCCGCCAGCCGCCGCGCCGGGCGCTGGCGGCGGCAGCGGGACTGTCCTGACCGCGCAGCCTGCCAGCGTTGCCGCCAGCGCGGCGGCGCACAAGAGGGCCGATGTCCGTTTCATGACTTGATGCATGGTAACGCTGGCTGGACGTTGGAGAAGTTTCGGTTTGACGCGCACATTTTTTGGTGCAAGTCATGGCGGTGTCGCTGCTGCCCCCATCCCGGCCTTCCCCCAGAGGTGGAAGGAGTTGGCGCTTATTATTTGATAGCTGCCAGCGCTTGCTATTTACGGATTTGATGGTGTTTTGATGCTCAAATGTCTGCATAGATAGCGCTGGCAGCTACTAAACAAATAGCGCCACGCCAATTACAGCACGCGGTGCGCCAGCGCGGGCAATTGCTGGCGGCGGGCGGCCAGGGCGGCGTGGTCCAGCTCGGCCAGTACCACGCCCGCGCCTTCGGGGCGCTGGGCCAGCACTTGGCCCCAGGCGTCGATGATCATTGACTGGCCCCAGGTGCGGCGGCCGTTTTCATGTATGCCGCCCTGGGCGGCGGCGATTACGCAGGACAGGTTTTCGATGGCGCGGGCGCGCAGCAGCACCTCCCAGTGCGCCTGGCCGGTGACGTGGGTGAAGGCGCTGGGCGCCAGCAGCAGATCGGCCCCTTGCGCGGCATAGGCGCGGTACAGCTCCGGAAAGCGCAGGTCGTAGCACACGCTCATGCCGATGCGCCAGCGGTGGCCGTCGCGCGATGGCAGCTCGAACAGCACGGGCCGCTGGCCGGGCGCGAGGGTGGCGGCTTCGTCATAGGCGCGGCTGCCGTCGTCAAACTTGAACAGGTGAATCTTGTCGTACACCGCCACGCGCTCGCCGCTGGGGGCAAAGGCCAGCGATGCGTTGCGGCAGCGGTTTTTGTTAGCGCCGCTTTCCAGCGCCAGCGGCAGCGTGCCGCCAACGATCCACAGGCCAAACTGGCGCGCGCTGGCGGCCAGCCAGTGCTGGATGGGGCCGCTGCCAAGCGGCTCTTGCAGCGCCAGTTTGCCGCTGTCGCGCTGGGCCATGAGGCAAAAATATTCGGGCAGCACGGCCAGCTCGGCCCCGGCCTGGGCGGCCTGGGCCAGCAGGGCGTGCGCGGCGTGCAAGTTGGCATCCAGCCGCGTGCCGGAGACCATTTGGATGGCGGCGGCTTTCATGGGGGTTTTTCCTGGGTGTCCGCGCCGGTGGCGGCGTTGGCGCCGGCTGGGACTTCGGCCGGCTGTGGGCCAACGCCGGGTTTGGCGGCGTGGATTTGCTCGACTTGCGGGTCGTCCCAACTGCCGCCGACGTGGAACTGGCGCGTGGCGGCTTTGGCCAGCGGGCGCTTTAGCACCAGTTGCGCGATGAAGGCACCGATGCCGACCGCCGGGTTGATGACGGCGGTGGCCAGCGCGGCGGTGCTGGCGTCGATTTCGGGCACCACCACCACGCGCAGGTCTTGCGTTTCCTTGTCGATGTCGGCGCTGCCTTCCATCAGCACGGCGGCGCTGACGCCTTTCATTTGCAGGTTGTTAGTGCTGGCCACGCCGCTTTGCACGCCGACGTCGCCGCGGATAAAGTCAAACGCGAAGCCGGTGGAAAACACGTCGCGAAAGTCCAGCGTCAGCCGCCGCGGCAGCGCTTGCAGGCTGAGCACGCCCAGCAGCTTGGAGATGCCGGGTTCGGCCTTGAGGAACTGGCCCGCGCCCACGTCCAGGTGCAGCTTGCCGCTCATGCTGGGGTAGTGCGGCGACATGGGCGAGCCGTTCCAGCCGATGCTGCCTTCGATCTGGCCCTTGCCGCGCGCCAGCACGCCGGGCATGCCCAGCCGCGCCAGCAGCGCGCCGCCGTCGCGGATGTCGAGCTTGAAGTCCAGCTCGGTGTGGCGCGCGCCCGCGCGCGGCGAGCGCTCGGTGGCGCGCGATTGCGCCGCCCACTGGCCGCTGGCGCTGAAGTCGGCCTCGGGCGTGTGCAGCGCCAGGCGCGACAGCCGCCACTCCTGCGCTCCGGCGGTGGAGCCAGCGCGCGCGGGCGCGATTTCGTGGTTGACGGCATCGATCTCCAGCCGGCCCAGTTTTTTGTCGCGCAGCTCAAACTCTTCGGCCACGATGTCCAGCGCCGGGATGTGCGACGACGGCCGGCCCAACAGGGCGTCCGGGTCCGGGTCCGCGTCGGCCACGCTGGCCGGGATGCTCAGCCGCGCCAGCCGCGCCTGCACCTTGCCGGGGCGGCCAGCCGCGCCTTCGCTGTATTCGATGCGGCCGGCCAGCTCGCGCGCCTGCACGTCGGCGCGCCAGACGCCGCCGCTGCGCGTGCCGCTGGCGGCCACATCGTGCAGCGCGCGGTCGCCCAGCAGCAGTTCATCCACATGCAGCGACCAGTCATTGGGCAGGTAGCCGGGCCTGGCGCCGCCGCCGGGCAGGCTGTCGGTGAGGGCTTGCCAGGCGTCCACTTGCAGCAGCGGCAGTTGCACGCGCGCCTGCACGCCAGCGGGCGGCAGCGTCAGGCCCGCCGCGGCTGGCGCGCCAAGGCCAAACGCGCCGCGCAGCACGCGCGCGGGGGTGGCAGTGGTGTCAAGCTCGTAGTCCAGCGCCAGCTGGTCGGCCACCGTCAGGCGCAGGCGCTGGCGCGCTACCTGCCCGGCCTCGACCGCCTGCGCGCGCAACTCAAGGCGCAGCGGCATGGCCGCCCCGGCGCTTTTGGCCAGCGGCGCGGGCAGGTCAAACGCCATGCCGCGCAAGTCGCTGGTGACCAGCACATCGGGCGCGGCGGCGCGAAAGCCGATCAGGGCGATGTAGTCGGCGCTGCCGCTGGCCTGGCGCGCGATGGCGGGCACCAGGTCCCAGCCGCTCATTTGGCGCAGCGCCTCGGCGCTGGCGTTGCCGCTGGCGCGCAGCACCACGGCTGGCGTGCCGCTGGCGCCGGTTTGGGTGCCGCCGCTCACGCGCGCGTCGCCGCCCAGCAGGCGCACGCGGGCATCCGGCACGGCAAAGCCGCTGTCGCTGAAACTTACCGTGCCCTGCGCGCGGCCCAGCAGCGGCGCTTCGGGCGTGATGCGCAAGTCGTTGCCTTGCAGCGTGACGCGCCCATCGACTTTTGATTCGTGAATGTGATCGACCGGCAAATCGAGCCTGAGTTGCAGCGCCGCGTCGCCCGTGGCGCTGGCCTGATCGAGCGCGTGGCTGATATAGCCGCCCACCGGCGAGCGCCGCACGATCTCCAGCGCCGCCGCCAGCGCGCCGCGCCCGTCGGCGTTGACGGCCACGCGGGCGTGGCCGAAGTCGGCGATTTCCACCTGCACGCGCGGGAACTGCCAGCCCGGCTGGCCCTGCACACCGGCGCGCGCGTTGCGCACCTGCATGCCGCCGCGGTCAAACACCAGCTCGCCCGCCACGTCTTGCAGCGCGGGCCATTGCTGCTGCCCGCCGGTCAGGGATGCGGGCACGTAGGCCATGGTCACGCCCGATACCGGGCCGGCGATGTGGAACTCGCCCGTGGCGGGGGGCTTTTCATACGGCACCTCGCGCAAATCGCCCTTGAGCCTGACGGTCACATCGCGCGCGTCGCCCTTGCTGATGGCGTCGCGCACATAGTGCCGCGCAGACGCCGGGATGACCAGCGGCAAATAGCGGTGCACGCGCGTGCCACTGGCGCGGCTGAGCGCGCCAGTCATGTTGATCACGCCCGGAAAGCGCGCATCGCCCGGCTGCCGGACATCAAAGGTGTGCCAGTGCGCCTTGAAGCTGCCCGCGGCGTCGGCGTTGGCAAGTTTCAGGCTGTCCACATCCACCTCGATGCGCTCGCCATGCACGCGCCAGCGCGCCTGCAAGGCCAGTTGATCGAGCGTGATGCGCGGTTCTTCAAACACGCCCGGAAACTCCAGCGCGCCGTCGCGCACCTCAAGCGTGGCCTGCCCGCCGGTGTGGGCGGCCTCCAGCGTCAGCGCCGCGCCTTCGATGCCGGGCACGCCAGCGGCCGGGTGGCCGTCGGCTGACGGCGGCGCGGCGGCCGCGCCCACCGCCAGCGCCGTCAGGCGCGCTTGCACGCGCCAGCCGCGCGGGGCGTCCAGCGGGCCGTCCCAGCGCGCGTCCAGGCTTTCCACCAAACCGCGCACCGGGTGCGCGGCCAGCCGCTCATGCACCCCGGCGGGCAGCGGCAGGCGGCTGGCGATTTTGCTTAGCGCCGCCAAATCCAGATGCTCGCCGCGCAACTGGCCGCCAGCGGCCAGCGCGCCCTGACCGTCGCGGTAGTTGAAGGCGAAGTTGCCGCCCGGCCAGGCCGTACCGTCGGCATCCACAAAGTGCAGATCGCGCGTGTCAAAGTCCATCACGCCCGGCTGGTTGCGCCAGCTGATGCGCCCGCTGACCGCGCCAAAGGCCAGCGGCTGCAAATCCGGCCCAAAGCTGGCCGCCACCGCGCCCAGCGCCAGATCGGCGGTGACCGCGACCACCGCGCCGCGCCGCACGTCGGCCCAGGCGCGCAACGCGCCCTGGCCAGCGCGCACATCCACGCCCCATTGCGTTTTCAGATCCGCGTACTGGCGCAGCCGCGACACATCGGCGCCGGGCAAATCGGCAAATACCTGCCCGCTCCATTCGCCCCACTGACCGGCGTGGCGCGACAGTACCGGCTGGCGGAACTGGCCGATGAGCGTAAAGCGCTCGCCCCAGCCGTCCTGCGGCGTGGCATCAATGCGCAACTGATGCCGCCGGGGGCCATTGCGCACCACCAGTTGCACGTCGTGCAGGCTCACCGGCGGGGCGGCGCGCTTGTCGTCGATCCAGGTGATCAAGCCGCCGCGCACCACAAATTCGTGCTGCGAAAAAAACCAGTCCGCCGCGCCGCTGGCGCCGCCGCCTGCCGCATCGCCGCCCGACAGGTCGATCCCGCCGGCCAGCAGGCGGCCATCGGCGGTGCGGCGGATTTCCAGCTCGGGCTGATCAATCACCAGTTGCGTCAGCCCGCCAGCGGCCAGTGACAGCACCGAAAACGATGCCAGCACGCGCGGCACGCGCAGCCCGGCGCGCCCGGACGGGTCATGCACTTGCACACCGTGCAGCGACACCGACGGCACCAGCGCGTTGGATTCGGCGCGGATTTCGCCAATCGTCACCGGCGCGGCGATGGCGCGCGAGGCCAGGCTTTCCAGCCGCGGGCGAAAGTCGTCGATTCGCGGCACAATGAACCAGTGCAGCACGCCCCAGGCCAGTGCCAGCAGCAGCAGCACGGCCAGCGCGGCGCGCACGCTCCAGCGCACGATGAAGGCGGCGATGCGAATGGAAAATTGGGTCAACGGCGTTTGGACCAAAAGCCGGGCGGCCACCGGTGGCGCGCCCGAAAACGGCAGGGGCAAATTATGATCCTCCACGGCCGCTGTGACCCATAACAAAGTGGATGGTTCTTTGACACAACGTGAATTTTCGTTAACGGCCCACGCTGGCGCGCCCGGCAGCGCGGCCCATTGCCGGCTGGTGCGGCGGCTGCGCCTGCGCTACGCGGGCGAGCTGGCGCTGCTGCCCGCCGGGGCGCCGCAGCGCCAGAGCATGCTGGCCTGTCTGGACGAGCTGGCTGCGCGCGGGCACGATCTGGGCGCGCGCCTGCGCATCTTGCGCCAGCTGGTGATGGAGCGGCTGGTGGTGCTGGACTGCGAGCAGGGCGCGCCGCTGGATGTAATCATGCGCGCCGTCACCGAGCTGGCCGAGCTGGCGCTCGATCTGGCCTGCCAGCACGCCTTTGCCCAGCTGGACGAGCGCCACGGCGCGCCCATGCTGGCCAGTGGCGAGCGCGCGCACCTGTGGGTGATTGGCATGGGCAAGCTCGGCGCGCGCGAGCTAAACGTGTCATCGGACATCGACCTGATCTACCTCTACGACGACGACGGCCAGACCACCGGCCGCGCCGACGGGCGCGGGCACATCTCGGCGCAAGAGTACTTCAGCCGCGCCGCCAAGCTGCTGCAAGAGCTGATCGGCGACACCACCGAGCACGGGCTGGTGTTTCGCGTCGATCTGGCGCTGCGGCCCAACGGCAACTCCGGGCCGGTGGTGTGCTCGCTGGACGCGCTGGAAGAGTACATGCTGGTGCAAGGCCGCGAATGGGAGCGCTTTGCCTGGCTGAAAAGCCGCGCCGTCGCGCCGCGCGCCAGCATCACCGTCAGCGCGGCGCGGGCGCTGGGCGCGGTGGTGCAGCCGTTTGTGTTCCGCCGCTATCTGGACTACGGCGTGTTTGACGCGCTGCGCACGCTGCACCACCAAATTCGCGACCATGCCAGCCAGCGCAGCGCCGGGCGGCCCGAGCGCGCCAACGACGTAAAACTCTCGCGCGGCGGCATCCGCGAAATCGAATTCACCGTGCAACTGCTGCAAGTAGTGCGCGGCGGCCAGTTTCCCGAGCTGCGCACGCGCCCCACGCTGAAAGCGCTGGAGCGCGTGGCGCGCGCCGGGCTGATGCCGCGCGCCACCGCCGACGCGCTGGCGCGCGCCTACGTGTTTTTGCGCCGGGTGGAGCACCGCATCCAGTACCTGGACGACCAGCAAACCCACATCCTGCCCACCGATGACGCGGACCTGGAATGGATTGCCCGCACCATGGGCTGCGCCAGCGCCGGGCAGTTTCTGGATCAGTTGGGCGCGCACCGCGAACTGGTGGCGCAAGAGTTTGACCGCCTGCTGGGCGGCAACGCGCCATGCCGTGGCTGCCACAAAAACGCCGCCGCCCAGCCGCCCGAGATAGACGCCATGCTGGCCAAAATGCCTGAGCGCGCGCGTGAGCGCCTGCTGCAATGGCGCCAAAACCCGCGCCTGCAAGGGCTGCGCGAGCAAACCCGCGAGCGCCTGCTGCGCCTGATGCAGCGCACCGTGCAGTGGCTGATCGAAGGCCGCGCCAGCGAAGACGCCGTGCTGCGCCTGTTTGACTGGGTAGAGCCGCTGATGCGGCGCGAAAGCTATATCGCCCTGCTGCTGGAGCGCCCGTCGGTACACGAGCGGCTGCTGATGGTGCTGGGCGCGGCGCGCTGGCCCGCGCGCTACCTGATGCAGCACCCGGGCGTAATCGACGAGCTGGCCGGCGTAAGCTTGCTGCAAGAGCGCTTTGACCCCGCCGTGTTCGAGCATGAGCTGCAAGAGCGCCACGCCGCGCTGCGCCGCGCCGGCGAGGACGACGAGGAAAGTCTGCTCAACCTGCTGCGCCGCGCGCACCACGCCGAGGTATTTCGCACCCTGGTGCGCGATCTGTCCGGGCGGCTGAGCGTCGAGCAAGTGGCCGACGATTTGTCGGCGCTGGCCGACGCCGTCTTGCGCGTCACCATCCGCTGGTGCTGGCCGCGCCTGCGCCAGCGCCACCGCAACCAGCCGCGCCTTGGCGTCATCGCCTACGGCAAACTGGGTGGCAAAGAGCTGGGCTACGGCGGCGATCTGGATTTGGTATTTGTGTTTGACGACAGCGACGAACGCGCGCCGGAAATCTACGGCGCGCTCACGCGCAAGCTGATCAACTGGCTCACCGTCAAAACCAGCGAAGGCGACCTGTTCGAAATTGACACCGCCCTGCGCCCCAACGGCAACTCCGGCCTGCTGGTCAGCAGCATTGACGCCTACGCCGACTACCAGCAAAACCGCGGCAGCAACACCGCCTGGACCTGGGAACACCAGGCCATGACAAGGGCACGCATGATCCTCCATCTCCCCGCGGGAGATGGCACTTCACACCCTCTCCAGCTCGCGGGAGATGGCAACAACGACGACTGGGGCGCAGGCCGCCAAAGCCTGGCCGCGCGCTTTGACGCCGTGCGCCACGCCGTCATCACCGCACCGCGCGAGCTGGCCGCGCTGCGCGGTGAAATCATCGCCATGCGCGAACGCATGCGCGCCGCGCAGCCCATCGCGGGCGGCCTGTTTGACCTAAAGCACAGCCCCGGCGGCATGGTGGACGCCGAATTTGTCACCCAGTTTCTGGTGCTGGCCCACAGCCGCGCCCACCCCGAGCTGGAACCCAACCTGGGCAACATTGCCCTGCTGCGCCGCGCCGAAGACGCCGGCCTGCTGCCCCCCGGCACAGGCCAAAAAGCAGGCGACGCCTACCGTGAACTGCGCCGCCGCCAGCACATGGCCCGCCTGGACGAACAGTCCACCCAGCTGCCGCCAGAAACCGTAGCCACCGAACGCGACGCCATCCTGGCGCTGTGGCAGGCGGTGTTTGCCTGAATTTTCCCTGCCCAGGAACCTGAATGAAGAACTGGTTTTTCACGCCTGTTTGCGCATAAATACACCTGTAGGGGCGAAAAATCTTTCGCCCCTGCGGGCGGCTGGCGTAGAGCATTTTCGATTCGGCCATGAACATTTTTGCGCTGCTTGCCCCCACCCTAACCCTCCCCCAAAGGGGGAGGGAACTTGGCCCCTTCCCCCTTTGGGGGAAGGCTG
>Ga0209628_10000297_pt1 | contig 29970 bp, 39 predicted proteins | sample TergutCu122P4_FD_187285 | JGI IMG/M metagenome (GOLD analysis project Ga0209628, IMG submission 187285) | Cubitermes ugandensis P4 segment gut microbial communities from Kakamega Forest, Kenya - Cu122 P4 (SPAdes) (version 2) | ecosystem: Host-associated > Arthropoda: Insects > Digestive system...
AATTTGCTGTCCCGTTTCCGTCCCGGCAAAAACGCCACGACCGCCGTAACAGACTAACAATCAAACAGATAATCGAATAATGTCGGGATGACAGGATTTATTTTTATGTTTCTTCTCGCACAAAATATGTTTATTACTAATTATTTACAAGCCCATTATTTGCCGATTTTCTACGTTTTTCGTCCCGATCCCGTCCCGGTTGGTCGGGATGGAATCCTCGATTACAAAAGCGACCACAGCAATTTTCACCGCAAAAGGGCGCTCAATTTTCTTCAAAATTGTACTTTCTTTGCATATATTAAATACTTTTCTATTAGATGTAAATCTCTATCTAACTGTTTTGTTGTAACGCATTATTTCACCTTTTTAAAATATTATACAATTGTTTGTCTTTAATCATTCTCAATACTTCGTTAGCCTTATCCTTCTCAATTTCGATATGAAGGATAACTTTTGTATCCTGTTCATCTCCTTTCGGCAAGCAGAATTTTTTTACAATATCAATGCCGAGAGCTTCCGAAATAGTAAACAAATCCTTTACAAGCAAGTCGTCTTTCTTCATCCAACCATTCAGTTTTTGCCTTGAAATATCAATTTTCTGTGCTAACTGTGAAAAACTGTAATCACTCTGTTTAACAGTCTCCCTAACTAAATTTCCTACATGAATTTTTTTCGTTTCCATAAAATGCAAAATTATAAGTAATTAAATCAAGATTCATTTTTTTTTGTAAAATATTTTAAAAATAATACATCAAATATTTGTTTGTTGTAAAGAATATGTTTACTTTTGCGCCCTCAAATGATTGTATAAACATTATAACGTTTTTAATTATAAATTATTATGAATGAGCAATTAAAGCAAATTTTAAGCCATTCCTCCCATATCAGAAGGAGGATACGCAATGAGTGCTATGTGACAAATGCTACCCTCTGTAACTGGCAGAAGCCCGGATGGCCGATACCACCGTTGGCATTGGAAAAGATAAACGAAATCTTCAACCAGGAACTTGTAAGAGGTGTTTTCACGGACATCAACGAACAACGAACTGCCATTATGTCATGAAAACGAAGGATTTAGTCAAAGGGAAGTCCTACATGTATATAGGATGGGATGAACCCGTAGAAGTCCAATTCTTGTATGAGACCCTGAACGGGCTTCTCTTTACCGACGGCAGGACAGAAAATGAGCTTTCCCGACTGTCCGTAGAATTATTCATCCATGAAATTAAAAAGGCATGACATTAGGAAGTCTATTTTCCGGACGTGGCGGCTTTGAGATTGGCGCAAAAGCTGCCGGTATTGAAATCGAATGGACATGCGAAATAGACCCATTTTTGAACTTCAAGCTAAAGCGCATAGTAAACAATCCTTGCTTGCCGGACTAACGGTTATCGAAATTCTACACCTGTACAGAGAGGTCATGTCGTTCCCAATTTCGGACGCGAAATTAAAGCCTTCGGTAACGCCGTCATGCTTGTGGTCGCCGAACACCTTTTCAGATGCATCATCGACTTCGACAAATCAATAGTGACGAATAATAGACAAACAAACTAAACAGGAAGAAACTGTTAAACAATCAGCAAAATACATACGATAATTATGGGAAATGGAATAGTATTATCAGAACCTATGTTCAGGGCTGTCATTAAAGGCAGAAAAACCCAAATACGAATACCCATCATGTCTAAAGATGTCGACACATTCATGAATAAGTTTGATGAGTGTGGATACGTTGAATTACTCAGTTATACAGGGCATTATGAGAAACTACAACCTCGTTTCAAAGCGGGTGATGTAATGTACTTGAAAGAACCGTTTGCGTTTGACTTCGATAATAAATATATTGAAAAGGAAAATCAGCACTTTTGTAATGGGAATATACTGTACAAATACGATTACTTCTTGTTTAATGATTCTTACAGACCTATCATCTTTGAAGAGTGGATAGAACCGTGTTTTATGCCAGAAAGATACGCGAGATACCTGACACAAATCGAAAACGTCCGATGCGAAAACGTCTGCGATATAAGCGACAGTGATTGTTTTTCGGAAGGTGTACTATCTTGTGTGAATAATATTCTAAATTATGAAGTTGAAATAGACAATGGGATATTCTTGTATGGAGAATCACCCCAAATAGCCTTTGCCAAATATTTCAACTCAATATTCTGGGAAAAAGCATTTGAACAAATGCAGTGGGTTTGGGTTTACACATTTAAATGTATATGATTACCTGGCTGTATTTTTTAATACATAAACAGCTTATTATTAACAAATAAAATTTAAAAAAATGCAAAATGACAGTCAAACTGTAGCTACCATAAGTCAATCTTTAAAAAACCTTTTACCGGATTTAGTGTGCGCAAACAGGTACATGCCTAAACTGAACGCACAAAAAACCGAGCCTGCAATAATTGCTTCCATAACAGATTCCTCATTTAGCCTGTTTTACCCTGTGCATGGCAATAAGCGCATAAACAAGAAGCACAAGCGCGACAACGCCCAATCAGATGAAAAAATAAATCAGTTCCTTGATTCTTATATTTTCTTGCCCTTTTTTGTTTGCACGAATATTACGGCAGAAACCGCAATTAAGATTAATGTGCCGCACATAACTATTACTCCTTCCATAATTAACTCCTCCTATTTATCTTTATTAATTAACCATAATCCTATATACAGTAAAAAAATAACCGTTCCCGAACAGATGAAATACAATGCCGGTTTTGATATTATACCTCCAAGAAAAGAAGATATAAGAAATGCAGTAGCCACATATTTAGCCACGTCCATAAGCCATTTACCGAGTTCCTTTATAATATTATCGTCGTTTAAACACGCAAAGGTAGCGAAAATAATTTTAAGAAAAGTAAAAATATTTGATGAAAAGCTTGCAGATATAAAAAATACCCGTATCTTTGCAGCGTCATACATTCAGAACGGCGGACAATTCCGCCTGTACGCTGCAGGCTTTTTTTATGCGCTGCAGCAAACAATACGCGGTTCCGTACCCCCGTGTCGAGCGTTAATGCGCCGGCTGCCGTTCTGTAGGTGTATGACAACGGGTCAGGCGGAACCGCTTTTATTTCCGCCCCAAAAACATTTTTATACTATGTCTACAGTAACAGAAAATGCCGGTAGGGTCGAGTATCTCCCCGAAAGCACGCCAACGGAGCGACACACAGTTCATCACTCGCCTGCACGCCCGGCGAGCGTCACCACTGCAGGTGATAACAATCATCTAATTTATTGGAGGAAAAACCCTGTAAAAGTCTTTACGGGGCAAACAGCGGACAAAGGTAACCAGTCCGCCGTCAATCGTTATACCGATACGGTAATCGCCAATCCGTATCCGGTAGAGAATCCTGTATCCTTTCAGCTTTTTAAGTTTAGGAAATCCGCGCATGGTGTGTATTTTCTTGACGCGAATCATGTTTTTTTCAATTCTTCCCAACAGCTTTGCATCGAAAATCCTGTTGAGGTCTTTATCAAAAACATCTTCGAGCCTGACTGTCATAGTCTCCTTAATGATTTCATCACATGCTCCCAACTGACATATTTACCTGTCCGCCCCTCGTCCATCATCCTACCGAAGGCGGCGTCCTCGAAGGTTTCTGTATCGACGCCTTCAGCGTCCAAACGCGCCAGCGTCTTTTCAAGTTCGGAATCCGAAGAACGGGCTTCATCGACAAGCGAAAAAGCGTATTCACCTAACAGGCTTTTAGACTCCTCGCGGCTCATAAGAATTTCGGGCTTTTTCGCGCGTTTCGGCTTGTTCAGGACGGCTACGGGCGTTGCAGTTGCTGTTTGCATGACTTCAAATTTTGAAAATTATGCCGAAAAGGTAGCGAAAATAATTTTAAGAAAAGTAAAAATATTTGATGAAAAGCTTGCAGATATTAAAAAAAGCCGTATATTTGCGCCCGAATTGACATTGGAACCGTCATTCAAAGCGTTTTTACCAGCGGCATTTTCTATTTCCGCAATTCTTTATAACAGCACAGGCTGTTGTCTCTCTATGGGTAGCCGCTGCAAGGCGCTATTGACGGTTCCAAATGTCAGAGAGCAACAGTCTTTTTTATTTACTCACATTTTTCAATAATTCAAATGGAACTGTCAATTATTAGAAATGCGAATAGGGTCGAGCATCTCCCCGAAAGCACCCCAACGGAGCGACACACCGTTCATCACTCGCCGAAACGCGATACCTGCAGCCTCTTCATCGCCATCATCGCGGAAGTCTACCCCCAGTTACAAAACAGCATCCAGTACCGCCTCTGTAAAAAAGAAAAGTGGCTCACCCTGCGCGCCAAACACGGACGCCGGCGCATCTTCGCCTCCGGCTCCAACCACACCAAAACCATGAACGACTTCATGCACCAGTGTCTAACCAAACTAAACTGAAAACGACATGAATACAAACTGTTTTTTCCATGAAATTGTAACCGATGACAGTACACTCATTGATGACTTCTTACGCAAAAATGACATCCATTTTAGAGTACTGGATGATAGCGATATACTATTATATGACGAAATAAAGCTCGACGAAGCTGATACTGATAAATTGGTTGATGAATTAAATTATCGAGATGACTTTAACTTTTTCGATTTATACATTCTCTATTTGGAAAACTGCAAAGAAGGGATGCCATTCTTTGGGCCTTACGATTAAACAGAATGTATGGTAAGGAAAACGTTATAGAAAGTCTGAAAGATTTATTTGAATGAAAAATTACTAAAAGATAAAATTTTAAAAAATGCAAACTGACAATCAAACATTAGATACCGTAGTAGTAGCGAGAATCAACGGAGTGGACATTCTTGCCAGCCAGGTAGAAATCGGATTAGTGCCAATCCGCCCCATTTGCCAACTGTTTGGTATCGCGCCAAACGAGCAAATCGTAGCGATAAAAGAGAACCCGCTTTTCAATTCAGTTAGTAAGCTATGCTTATCAACTGGATCAGACGGAAAGCAATATGAAATGTTTTGTCTTCAATTCGAATATTGCGTGGCGTGGTTGCTCGGAATCAATTCTTCCAATGTAAAGGAAGAAATCCGCGGGATACTTTTGGATTACCAAAGGGAGTGTGTAGATGTTTTCAGACGCCATTTTATCGGAAATAAGCGCCGACAGGCAGAAATTAATATGATGGAAATAAATTCATTGGAAATCATAAACAAACTGACTGAAAACAAAATCCGTATCAACTCCGAACTGAAAGACGAACAAAACAGGCTGCAAAAAATTCGCTCGGAAAGGTTAAATTTTCAACCCGATTTGTTCGATTGATAAAAAAAACATCAAAATGACCGGTCAATAATCATGCCCAACTACGCCAAACACCGCATGTCGAACTGGGACTGGTACCAAGAGTACCGCTCCCGGATGGGCGATGAAGCCTACTGCCGATACGAAGCCTCCGTATTTAATCTGCTGGATGGGATGAAATCCGGCAACTTCTTCGTTATCGAGAAGAACGTCCAACCCGAAAACATCGAACTCTTTATCAAGATATGCTGCTATTACATAATAAAGCAACAATACGCCAATGTAAGTAAGACCATACACGAGTTCAGCGACGACTATTCAAGCATTAAATGTAAATAAACAAAGTATTTAACATAATTTAAGATAAAAAATGTATATATCCGAAACCGACAAGGAAAACATCCTGCGCCAGTCAGAAAAGAAAATGCTTGAGATACTCGGCCATTTCACGCCGATGCAGAAATCGGGCGCTAATTATGTAGGAAAATGTCCGCTGTGCCAGCAGGAACGGGGGATGACATGGACACCTGGTAAAGAAATATTGAAATGCTTCAAATGCAACCAGCTTGGCGGCAAATTTCCTATCGACTACCTGATGAAGGGCGAAAAGATGTCGTTCCCCGACGCGCTCAAATACCTTGCCGACCACTTGGGTATATACATCGAAACACCGCAGGCGAAAGCGCGTCCGGGGGCGACCGTAAAAAAGAAAAAAACAGGCAAACTTTGCGTCCGCAAGGACAGCTTTTGCGCCCGTATGCTCGAAGAAAGCGGACTGACTTACGACGATGTGACGGCAAAGATTTTTAAGAAAGACGAAAGCCGAAGCGTTTTCCAAAGCAAAACATTCCGCCCCGGAACTATCAACGACAAAGGCGAAATCATCGACGGCGACGATGTGATCATCGAATACTACGACCTCGAAGGTAACGCCGTCAAGTACGAACTGAAAGACAAAAAAGGAATCGGCACAGGCAAGTTTCGCGAATATTACCGCGTCCGGTGGCAATACCCCGAAGAACACAAAGACAAAAACGGACGCGCCGGAAAATACCGTTCCCCTTATGGCGCCTACACCTATATATATATACCGCAGCGCATACGCGACGCCTACCGGAACAAAGAACCCATTCCGCACCTGTTCATACAGGAAGGCGAAAAGAAAGCCGAAAAAGCGTGCAAACACGGCTTCCCATCCATCGCTATTTCCGGCATTCAGAACTTGGGTACTAACGGACAGTTGTCCGAAGACGTGATAAGGATTATTTCTGAATGCGGGGTGAAGAACGTCACACTCCTGTTAGACGCCGACTGGAACGACCTCTCATCCAACCTGCGCATTACCGACAATGTAACCTACCGCCCGTACATGTTTTTCTGCGCCGTCCGCAACTACAGAGACTACATGCGCACATTGGTCAACCGCGACCTGTACATCGAAGTATACTTCGGGTACGTCCGCGAAAATTCGGCATCCGATAAAGGCATTGACGACCTGCTCGCTAACACGCTGAAAGGAAAAGAAGACAAACTCCGAAAAGACTTCGACTTCCTAATAAACGAAAAAAACCTGACCGGACAATACCTGCGCCTGTATAAAATAACTACCCCGTCCGACCAGAAGATAAAAGAAATCTGGTGCCTTGACAATCCCAAGTCATTCGCCGAGATGCACAAGAAAACGCTCAAGGACATGCCCGAATTCACCTTCGGAAAGCACCGGTGGAAGTTCGAAGGCGACAACTTGGTAAGCGCACAGCCCATTGACGACGACGAGAAGTTCTGGGATGAGAAAAAAAAGGAAGACCGCAACGGAAATACCAGCGTCACATACGAGTTCAAGTACGTCCGCTCACACCGCTTCCTGCAGAACCGAGGCTTCGGACGATACCGGAAGTTAGACGGCTCATTTGAATTCATACATCTCACGCCGCCAACCGTCCGCACCGTACAACATTGGGAGGTGCGCGACTTCCTCTACGAATTCGCGCGTATGAACTGCAACGAGGAAGTCAACGAAATGCTGATACGCGGAGGAACACAATACCTCGGACCAGAAAAACTAAGCTCCATACAGTTCATACAACCCGACTTCGTCAAAAGCCAAAGCGACCGACAATATTTCTACTTCGAAAAAACCGTGTGGGAAATAACCGCCCAACAAATACAGCAATTAGAGTACTCTACCATCAGCCGACACAATTTCTGGAACGAAAAGAAAAAAGACTTTCCGGCTGTTCTGCTTGACAAACCGCTGATCAGGTTCCGTAAAGACGATGAAGGACAGTACAGTTTCACGCTTAGCGACGAAGGACGTGCATGTCACTACCTGCAATTTCTCATCAACGCCTCCAATTTTACGTGGAAAAAGGAGCGGATGCGCGCTGATGCAGCGACCGACATCGTGATCACGCCCGAAGAAAAACAGGAAAACATACTCCACCTGCTGTCAAAACTGTGCGCCATCGGATACCTGTTATTAGACTACAAAGACCCGAGTACATCCAAAGCGGTCATCGGAATGGACGGAAAACAGAGCGAAGTAGGAAAAAGCAACGGACGCAGCGGCAAATCACTACTCGGAATGGCTGTCGAACAGGTCAAATCAACCGTATACATCGACGGAAAAAAGCGGGACATGGACAAAGACCAGTTCCTGTGGAACGACATAACCGAAAAAACACAGTTCGTATTCATGGACGACGTTTTTCGGGGGTTCGAATTCGAACCCATCTTCACCAAAGTAACCGGTAACTGGTCGGTCAATTACAAAGGAACCGAGCGCGGCGGGCGCGTCACCATCCCGTTTGCTAAATCACCAAAAATATACATCGCCACCAACCACGCCATCAAAGGCAGCGAAGGCAGTTACAAAGCGCGACAGTGGTTAATAGCATACAGCGATTACTATTACGAAAATAACACAAACGACAAGCATCAGCCGGTCGACGACTTCAAACTACGCTTTTTCGACGAATGGGAGTTCGACCAGTACAACCTCTTTTGGAATCTGATGGCAGCCTGCGTGCAGTTATACCTGACGACAGGCGTCGTCGAAGCGCCCGGAGAGCGACTCGAACAGCGCCGCCTCCGACAGCAGATGACCGAGACATTCCTCATTTGGGCAGAAGAATACTACGCCGAAGGCAATGAAACACGACTGAACCAGCGCCTTATACGTAATAACATATACAACCAGTACCTTTTAGATACCGGTGAAAAAAGAAGTTATGTCACGCCATACGTGTTCGGTGAAAGAATCAAAAACTTTTGCCAATGGAAAGGATATACCTTAAACCCGCAAAAGTACGACCGAATCACCGGACAACCCGTGTTCATCGACAAAGACGGCGAGCCGAATATCGTAGATAAAAGCAACGGCATCGAATACTTTACAGTCGGAAACGACCGCTTCCATGCCGACCCCAACGAAATAATTCCAGATGAACCCTTCTAAAATTATAAAATGAAGAAACCAAACAAGATAATCGTATGCCTGTCGCCATTTGAGGATGCGCGCACCGGCATGGTAGCCAAGCTGCTGACCAAATTCGGATTTGCACGCACACAGGGCGACGCACGTAAAATCATCGCCTTTTCTGTTTTCGACGTCGACCTCGCGAGCGCCTGGTTTGTGGCAGCCAAGACATTCAACTTCCGCGCGAGCGCCAACACTACACAACGACTGTTTGAGATGGCTTTGCGCGGCAACTTAGTTCTCATAGGCACAAAAAAAGTGCCGCCGGAAATGGAGTTTATGTGCGAAATATACACACCTTCGGACTTCGATTGATAGCCACCTGCAAAACATATTTCCACGGGTATTTATAACATTTTCGCAAGCCCTTCCGACATCACAGCCGGAAGGGCTATTTTCATATTCCCCCCGTTCCCCCAAATCTTGTGTAACAAAAAAAATAGGACTTTCATTCTGTAAAAAGTAAAAAAATCGTAACATACTATATAATAGTATATTATATTTTTATTATTTTTATACTTTTTTTTAAAATAGACCTATCAAAAAAATAGAAAAATATTTGTGCTTTTGTACTGACAAAAAATAATGCTATCTAAATATCTGAATATCAATATCATAATTTAGCACTTTTTTAGCACTTTTCAGCACTTTTAGCACTAATATGCGATTTTCCGGTTTTTGTGCTGACTTTTCATTTTTGTACTGACTTAGAACTGTTTTTGTGCTGTATTAAAATGCAGATATACAGCATATTACAATAGCGTTTTATTTTGCAGTACTAAAAGTACAAAAAGTACCCTGTGTTTTAGAAGGAGGGGTTATAGAATTGAAAATTGAAAATTGAAAACTAAAATAAGAATTAAAAGGAAGGAATCAAAAAAATCAAAATAATCATATAAATCACAGTTCAGACATTTTTCACTATCTTTGCATCCTGTTTTAATAGGGTGTACAAATGATTACGACCAAAATTTATATCAAACCGCATCTGTCGGAGTATGTCATCGCCAAATATGGAAACAAAAACGGTAATGTACGATTCCCTGACAAATTGGACATTTATCATTTCATCTGGGACCTTATACAGCCGCGTCCGAATATATGCCAGCCCGATTTCGGCAATATTGAAATCATACTGCCCGAAAGAAGCATCGGCAAGTCGCCCAGAACGTACAACTACCTGAGCAAAAGAGCGCAAAAAATCATCGAAAAAAAAATAGAAAACATGTTTTTTGCAGAGCTGCGCGACTACGTCATAGACGAAAAACAGCGAAAAGGAACGACGTACATCGATTCGATTTACTTTTTCATGTCGAAATACGTAATCAACTCAATATCAGAGGACGCGCTAAAAAAAAGCTGTTACCGGTACCTTAGAAAAATAAGTTCGAGAAATAAAAGAGGTTACAAACGCAAAAAAATGTTTCCAATTTAGTGTATCGTTTTGTCCTTTTTTGAGAGAATTTTCATTTGCGGCAGTTTATCTGATTAATATACTGTAAATCAATAATATAATTATGAACAAAATTTTATGCAACACCATTGATTACGTTTTCGCGGAAAACATCGTACTTATTAACGAAAACAACATTGTGTTAAAAACCGGACACGAATGGAAAAACCTGCCCGTAAAAGAACGACCTGTTTACTCATCGCAGCGACTGCAGGACGATGCCGGTCCGTACCGCGAGCAGTCCGTTACAGCAATAACCAAGTACAACGAAGCGCCCGAACTTAAAAAACGGGTGGCTTTTAGCGTTGTACTACGCATGAGAACCGACAGCGAAACATTTTATGTCGGAACAGACCGCTTCCACTGCATGACCGAAATATCCGACGACATGATTAACGACACTTTTACATTCAAGGTAAAATCAGTCAATTAATTTAAAGTCCTTTACCAACTCGATATAATACCATAATATTGCGTCTTCAATCATACGCAATATGCTTCGTCAGCAATTTATACAGGAAATAGATTCGGCTAACCTGATGCTTCACGCATCCGGTTATCAGTCTATTGATTATGTATATAACGCAATCCAAAAAGGCATATTCGTGCCGGAAATAATCACCCAGCCCATCGTTTCAACAAAAGGTGAATCATATATTGAAAACAACGATATTAAAAACCCGTTCAATGCGTGGCAGGATGATTCAATCGCCATCATACCATTGGAAGGCATCATGCTAAAAAACAGCTACTGGTGGTATGGAGTCGACGACATTGCCAACATCATCTCGTTGGCTTACGATTCCGACAAGATTACGGGCGTCATCCTCAAAGCCAACACGCCTGGCGGAAATACCGATTCGCTTTTCCTATTACAGCAGATACTTTCCAAAAAGACCAAACCCACTTACGGCTTTATCGACGGGATGTGTTGCTCGTGCGGATACATCGCCTTTTCGTACATGGATAAGATTTATTCCATCAACCGGATGGCGCAGGTGGGAGGTATAGGCGTCTTTGCCCGTATCATGATACCAAACAACAAAGATAACTCGTATAAAGTAAAAGAAGTATACCCGAAAGAATCGCCCGAAAAAAATATAGAAGAGCGCGAATTACTGAAAGGTAATGATGATCCATTCAAAGAAAAACTGTCAAAAGTAGCGGTCTATTTTCAAGAGCTTATAAAAGCGAACCGCCCTTCCGTCGCCGCCAAAACACTCGCCGGTATGACTTACTTTTCATACGAGGCACAACCGCTTGGCATGATCGACGGGATATGTTCTTTGGACGATGTCGTATCCGAAATGACAGCGCTAAATGAAAATAGAAAAAAAGTACTAACCTATTTATAAATTTTACAAGTATGAATAATCGTGTAATACAACGACTTAGAGAGGTTTTCGCATCTCTCGGATTTGCGCCAAAACCCGAAAAACTGACCAACGAACAGTGGAATCAGTTTGCTGCCGCCTACAAAGAGAAGTTCGGTATCTCTTACGACGAAGACCAGAATACGACCGAACAGACTAACGCCGGAACCGACAATCATGCTCCAGAGACCCAGCCGGTACAAACCATATCGCCCGAACTGCAGGCTCAAATCCTGCAGGCGTTGAACACGGCAGCATTAGCCACCGGAACGGATGCCGAAACCAAAGCGCCTGCAACGGTTGACGAAAGTACCGCAGCGCTTATCAACGCACTGAATACCGTATCGAACAGATTTTCAGCGTTAGCGGCAACGCCCGAACCGGCTAACCACGTACAGACCGTCCGCGCCTCCGGAAACATGATATCGGCGCAAACCATGGCAAAAGTACTCGGCTCAGCTCCGCATACAGGTACGCACCTGTTCGGCATCGAAAACGAATACTTTGCACGCGGTAACTGGTGGAACGAAATCTTGGTAAAAGGAACAGGTACAGATTCGGTTTTCGTACCAGGTGACGTCATCGCTTTCCGAAACGCATACAACGGTTATGTAGGAGAGTTTGCCAAACGGTGCGAAGAATTGGCAAAATCAAACCAACTCGGATTACTTAACTATACCGGAATAATCAAAGGAGAGAGCTTTGTCGATTATTCCCGCATGAACCTGAAACTCGGCGAGTACGTTGTCCGCCGTATGGATACAATCATAGCTTACCTGCGAACATTGGAATCCGTCGGTAACATCTTCCCCGTTGTGTCAAACGTACAGCACAAGATGACCGCCCCGACAGCATTCTTCGAAGAGCTGTCACAAAGTTACATACCGGGTCACTACTTTAAAGGCGCCGTCAATTTCGACGGTGAGATGTACCACGTCGACAACGTGATGTTCAAGTTCCATTTTGAAGACCCGCGACAGTTGGAAAAGGAATACATCGGTTACCTGAACCGCGAAGGCTCCAACCCGATGAAGTGGACACTGTTCGAGTGGTGTATCGTCCACTTTGGAGAAATACTGTTCAACGAACAGCAGAACCGCCGCGTCGTAGGCGTCAGCGTACCGCGCCAGGGAACATGGCCACAGCCGGCTAACTTCGCCGCCGACGGAGTATTGAGAGCTATCCAGCGCGTAGAAGAAGAACTGAAAGTGCTTCCGTTCTTTGACATGAAAATTTACGACCGCACAACCATCGTCGACTATATCGAACACATGTACGAAGAGGTCATCGCCATCCTGCCCAATATGAACGGATACCGCGTCTATGCAAACAAAAAGCACTTCCCGTGGTATCTGAAAGCCTACCGCGACAAGTACGCGCTCCACCAGGATTTCACCGGAACCAATTCCGCCATCTTAGACCTGTCGCCCGAAAGCATCATCTGGGTGCCAAACATGTCGATGATCGACTACAAGGTATGGATCACGCAGCCACGCAACGTCGAAAACTACGAAGACCGTCCCAACGAGATGTACGCGCTCTATTTCCAACAGGACTTGGAGCAATTGATCATTGCTTCCTGGTGGAAGGAAGGTTCCGGCGTCTTAGCCCCAGGCGTTCAGTTCCGCACGCTATCCGACCTCAAAGAAGCCAAACGAAGCATGCAGTGGGTATTCACCAACTATCCGGTCATCGACCTTGATCCAGACGCTACCACAGCCGACGGAAGTATGGGTTATGAGTTCCTAACCGGCGCAAACACCGGCGCCACCGCATTGACCGACATCGTAAACGCAGTATCCAACCGCGTATACAAGATCATCTGCGGCGACGTCGCCAACGCGACAACCATCGCAAAAGCCGGCAAGTTTTCCAATATCACCGCAGCATGGACGCCGACAACCGAAGGCGAATATATCAAACTGTACGCTGAATTACAGCAGACGACCGTCACCGTAGGCGGCAAGACCAGAACGGTTGTAAAAATGACCGGTAACTTCCTCGAACTCGAAAGAGGATAAAGCAAAAAAGGTGTGCGGATGTCATGCCGCACACCTTTCTATTCACTCATAAAAATCAGAAATTATGCTTACCAATATTAAAAAACAACCTGGACCGTCAAAGCAGAACGCTCCCATGTTCCGTTTATACTTAGCCGACCTGAACGACGTTGACGTCAACAACTGGCCAGCTTCCGTTAATGCCACCATCACAACGGATATACTTCTTCCAAGTAAAAAATGGAATTTTATTGATTCAACCGCGAAGTCCATCAACCCGTCAGCCGGTCCGGGCGAATCGCCTTTGAACGGTATCCTCACCCTGACGCCTGTCATCGAAGGAATCACCAAGGAGTCGCTGGCTTGGATATACGCCAATGTAGGGAACGACTTTATCGCTGTCTGGGAACGCTGCTCCGACAAACAGTTGTTCATCGCCGGAAGTCCCTGTTCAAGCGGTCTCAAGCTGTCGTACACCAACATCGGCACCCTGGACGGCGGCATCGGCGGCATAGCCCTGCAACTGCAGGGACAGGAATGTCCAGAACCGATTCTCATGTACGACGTTGTATTAGACATCGCCCCCTGACATTTAATTGCTGCAATGATGGATATATTGAAAAAAAACGACTTCATAGTCAAACATAAAAGTAGCAAATATTTCTATCGCGATATCGAACTGTTTAAAAAGTACTGTCCAAGTTCTGAACTGAACAGAGAGTTAAAACGTGTCAACGCCTACAACAAAGACATCTATCACGGACGTATACTCTACGAACTGTTAGAGAAGGCGACGCCGGAAGAGATTTTCAATAACAGAAAAGGAACAGCGACCGTAATTATATCTAACGTGACGGAAGCGCCGCCGGCAGAACCGCAAGCCGAACCGGAATCAGAACCGGAAGCGCCGCCGGCAGAACCGCAAGCAGAACAGCAAGCGCCGCCGGTAGAAAAGATTAAAAAAAAACAAAGTACGACGAGTTCCCCGGTATAGACTGGAAAAATAACCCCAACCCCGATATCCAACTTTGCATTCTCCTGTATGACGAAAGGGTAACAACCTTCCACCTCATGCAGGAGAATGATTTTTTATTGGACGAACAACCTGAATTAGCCATGGAGCAAATCCTGTTGGACGTCCGAAACAGGCAGGCTCATAACGAACTTTCCAGCTTCAACAACACCGGAAAGTTTATAAATAAACATCCGTTAGTCGTCAAAAAAACGCACTACAAAGATTCCTTTACCGAATTAGTGGAATTAAAGCGCACCGACCCGAAAACCTTCCTGAAGCAGGTTACCAACGTCACGCAAAACATCCGCCGCATCAAAAGCCAGTTGGAGAAAAAAAAATACAAATCCGAAGCCGAAAAACAATCCTGGCAAACAAACCTTGAAAAAGCCCAAATACGCAAACAGGTCATAGAAGAAATCCTGTAATTTACATATTACAAAATAATTTTTTCTGTTTTTATCTTAAATAATGTTAAATACTTTTCGGAGTGGACTTTTTTTAAAAACTTGAATTTAACATAATTTTACAATTACAGCTCAGGATTAAAAAAACCACGAAAACAACAACAGGAAAAAATAATTTCCGGCTTACATAAAATAAGCAGAGACCTGTTATCCGTATCTTGATTCCTGTTATCGTTATTAAGGCTCCGACAAAATGCAAAAAACAACGGATTTCTAAAAAAACAGTACGGATTTGCGCCATCTGATATTTCCGAACATCATAAAACACAGAAAATCAACACAACACGAAAAAAGTTGATATTTTTTACCAATATGCCTCCAATCTAAGCCCGTGCCGCGAGTTCGAGGGCTTGCATTCCAAAATTTTTCGAATGGCGGCAATATGATTTTAACATTTTTTTAACACAATTTTAACGTTTGAAAAAGTGTGTAAATCAGGTCATTGATTCAATTTATTTCACGGCAGCCGGATACAATAAAACTTAGTATCCGGCTGCCGTAAAAAAACACCGGATTTTCTCAAAAAAGGCACGGAATAGAAATAGTCCTTTTTACCTTATTAATAAACAGGTTGCTTTGCAGGTAAAATTGAACGCCAAAAAATGATTGAGCAACTAAAAAAACTGCATCCGGATACGGTAGAAAAATTTATAGCCACACGCGAGCCCGGTCCGTTGGACATCCCTCAAAAGCTGGCGGAATATATCCTGCAGATAAATAAAGCCTCGAACCTGAATAAAGAGTATCACTCCATTTCCGAGTGCGCCCGACAACTGCAAAAATCTTATCCAGAGCTGTCAATCCACACCTGTAAGAGCCGTATATACGATGCGATTACCTATCTGAATCAAGGGTGTACGGTCACGTCCGAATCATGGCTATTGTACTATGCGGATAAGTTTATGGAACTGTTTGAGGTAAACAAGAATGAGAAGGATTTTACAGAAGCGCGGCTATGCTTGGAGAGGTCGTGCGAACACAGGATACGCGCCACGGCAAACATCATCGACCCGGAACGCCTTAAATTCAAACCGCAGCTTGTGTCGCCCGACATGGAGCTTTCGCGTATGGGTATAAAGAAACAGGGTATTTTGAAAGGATACCGGAAAGCGCTCACTATCATTGATAACATAGATGCGACGGATATGGAGAAGAAACGGATGATAGAAGAAGTGGAACGCGAACTTAACGTCTCAGACATTTCCCATGAAGACATCAACAGTTGAAGACCTGTTTAATCGCTCGTACCTTTCGGCGCTGCAGATAGGCGTCAAACTTGCGGATACGCAAATCCTTCTTTGCGAACTGGGACGCGGTTCGGGTAAGACAACCCATATCATGTCTGCCAGGATGGACCGCGTACAAAATTCGATGCCCGGCTCGCTCATCACGCTGGGGGCGGCGACCTATCGAACCATTTTTGACAATATCCTGCCCGGACTGCTCGAATATTTTAACGAAAACTACGAAAGAGGCATTTATTTTGAAGTGGGACAAAAACCGCCGGCGCATTTTAAAAATTGCGTATCCGAACAGTTCAACTGGAAACACTCCATCTCATTCCATAACGGTACAGTCATCAAATTTGTGTCTGCCGACCGACCGGAATCGGTACTCGGTATTAGCGCCGTGCACTCGTTCTGGGACGAACTATTGAAGATAAAAAAATCCTTTATGTTAGAACGGGCGATGCCTATCCTTCGCGCCGACCGCTCCAAGTTCGGACTGTCGCCCTACTTCATGGGCTGGTCAGGATTCACATCTACGCCTAACTTTGAAACTGACGAAGACTGGTTTTTAGAAACGGAAAAAGACATGAACAAAGAGCTGATAGTATGCATACAGGAGATAGCCTACGAATTGGACTTGCGACTGCAGGAATTGGAGTTAGCGCAAAAAACGCTCGACATGGACAGGATAAATCAGTTGACCCGGTTTGTCGAAAGATGGCAGGAAAGGTTGACAACGTTGCGGAAGGGGCAAACCTGTTATATCCGCGCATCATCGTTTTCAAACCTCAAAATATTGGGCATCGACTACATACAAAACCAGATAAAATCCATCAAAGACCTTGACATGCTTTATACTTCCATCTTCGCTATCCGTAAACTGAAAGTGAAAGACATGTTTTTCGGCAGTTTTGGAAAACAACACCTTTTTGACGATGGATACGACTATCGTTATATTGACAGAATTGCGGCCGGCGAAAAAGTGAGCGACAGTTGCATTCACTTGTCTTACTACGACAAAAAACAGCCGCTTTACGCCGGGTATGATCCGGGTCCGTTTCAGTCGATAGTTTTTGCGCAGCGTAACCGCAAGGATAAGGTATTTCGCGTCATTAAGAATTTCTGGGTCTATCACCCGGAGCAACAGGATGTATTGGCAAAAAAGATTGACGACTTTTTCGAGGGCGGACGCAAAGAAATCATCCTGCATTACGACCGGGCGGCTAACCAGCGAGACCCCGAGTGGCGCAAGTTCTACCCCGCTTACCGCGACATGGGTGTGAACGATACAGACGCCATTATGTTGAAAAGAGAGCTCACGGCGCTTGGATGGAACGTAATCATGATGTCGAAAGACCAGAAAATCATCTATTACCAGCAACAGTACCGCCTGTTAAACCTGCTTTTCGGCAAATACGACGGCAAACGCGATAGGATACTGATTGACCGCAACGAATGTGAGGCATTGGTATCGTCTATCAACCACAGTCCGCTAAAACGCCACGAAGGACGCACGATGTTGGACAAGTCGTCAGAAAAACTTCCTTTCAACGAACAGGCATACAACTCAACGCAGTTGGCTTCGGCTGCCATCTACCTGTTATGGGGTGAATATGGCAAGCTGTTACCCGACAGCGACCAGAGCGGACAGACGCCGCAGGGCGCAGGCACTTATACGACATAAATGTCCTTTATAGTCATTAAAGACAATATTTTCTTTGTATCATGGAAACGCAGAAAACAATATCCGGTTCCGAAGCTATCCGCCGTGCGCGTAACCTGAAAAATGTGCCGGGCGCTCATTTTACACTTATTCACCTGAGTTGTAATTTCAAAACAGACAAAAGCGGTGAGACGGTAAAACATGAACGCTGCCGTGTGCGTCCGGCGATCAAAACGGATACTTTCCATATCGACGGCGACCTGTATTTCACCTACGAGGACATGGATACCGGTGAACCGAAGATGTGTTTCAAGAAGCTGATGCGTTACATCGGCTTTCCTCCCGATTACGAACTTTTAAAAATAGACTGGTACAATGACTGAATTTGAAATGAGAGACCTCCGCGGAATTGCCTCCATCCCTGATGGCGGCGTGGTAACGTTTGAAGTACAGGGCATCGCCGAGCGCGACGAGTTAAGAGAACAGCAGTTCCAGAGCCTTTATGCGAAATATATTACCGAGCAGGCGACGATGAAGTTAGACGACTTTACCATTCCCCTCTGGGGCGAAGGTCATAACCTGTACCCGCAGCAGGTTTTTTCGATGACGTCCGAAAATAAACTGTTGCCCGAAGTAATCAACAAACAGGTAAAGTTCCTGTTCGGCAAAGGACCGCGCCTGTATCGCGAGATCATACAGGGTGAAGGCGAAAAGCAGCGCCGCGTCCGTGTTCCGGTCGAAGCGCCCGACATTCAAAACTGGTTGGAGAGCTGGGAAGATTACGGGTTCAACCATTATTGGGACTATCTCAAAAACGCCATCACCGACTTTTACTATGTCAATACGTGCGTTACGAAATACGAATTTTCGCTAAGTCGCCGGCTGGCAGGCAAACAAACCAACATAAAGCCTGTATTGGCGCTTAGTTATATAGGTTCCGATGAAGCGCGGTTAGCAACAAAAAAAGACGTCATCAACAAACGCCTGACGAACAGCGATTGCAATTTTGTGATCATAGGCGACTGGATGAACCCTAACCGCTCCGATTACGATGTATATCGCCGTTTCGACCCGGTAGAACCGTTTCGCTACCCGACGGCGATAGCTTTCAATTCCGACAAGACATTCACCCGAAATATCTACGCCCTTAACAACTGGTTCAATGGGCTGTTCGAGTGGATAAAAGCCTCCAATCTCTCACCAAAATACCTTAACAGTTACCTCCGTAACGCATTGAACGCGCATATCCACGTCATCATACCCGGCAGTTGGTATAACAAACAAAAGGAGACCATCCAGAATATCTGCATAGAGAACTTTACCGGCGACGTACCTGTGCAGACCGAATACAAAGGCGTCAAGCTGACCGACGAAAAAGGCAAGCCGATACAGTTCTACGAAACGATGATAGAGCAAATGATAGCCAACGAGCTTCGCTCCATCACCGCCATGATGACAGGTGAAGGCAAAAATCAGGGCAAGATGTGGGCTTCCACGCGGTGGGCGCAGGACGATGGATGGGAGTTCAAAGAGTTCCCCGGCAAGTTCAAAGAGTATTTCGATTCCATCATCGACTTCGACCGCCGCTCCGACGAAGTGATATTAGCTGGCAAAGGCATAGCCTCGTCTATCACCAACGTCGAGAAAGACGGCGTTATCAGCAAGTCGGGCAGCGACGTCTATTATAACTACCTGATATACGTAGCCTCGCTCACGCTTGACGAATATTTTGTACTGAAAGAAATCAATCGCGCCATCTACCTCAATTTCCCCGAAGCCCGTCGTCAGGGCATCCGTCTCGGCTTCTGGATCGACATCCCCGTCAAACAACAGGACACCACCCCGTCAGAACGGCTTGGGCAAACAGCCACAACGGACCAAAAGTAAAAAATGACCACCGACTGTCTATACGAAAGCAACAACGCGTTTGAAATCCCCAACCTGCTGCTTGAGCGCCAGGCAGGGAAACTGCAGTTGCCATTATGGGGCTACGGTTCTGTAAGAAGAAATTCTGTTGTGAATACCGTGCACTTTTATGTCGATGATTATCGGTTTGAAAACATTTGGAAAAACCCTGAAAAGCTGTTGAACGGTAACATCAAAGCCGTTATGGAGCCAAATTTGTCTCTCTTCGACATTACGCCAATAGCTTATGGCATCCATCAAATCTATAAAAAGCGTTGGATAGCACGATACTTACAGGAGAATGCTATCCTCGTATATGCCGACCTCAATGTCAGTCCAAAATTCTACGCCTACAACCGCATGGGAATCCCAAAAGGATACAACGCCTTTTCGACACGCGGCTATGCTGATATGATGCATCTTTTAGAGGAAGAATTAGCTATTGCCCGCGATATTTCAGGGCTGCAAACGCCCAACCTGATAGTCTACGGAGGCGGTAAAAAGGTTAAAAGTTTCTGTCACGATAATAACCTGCTGTTTATTTACGATTACATGACTGCCAAAAAATATGGGTAAAAGAGGTGGAAGTATCAGGTTGCAAAAAGGGAGTGGAAAAGTGTCACAGCCTTCAGAAGCGGCAATAGAAAGACAAAAGTATCTGGCAGAAATGGCGCCGCTATTATCGAAAAAAGTAGAGTTACCTGTAGATACAGGAAATATTAAGGTGGGATTCACGTTAAAGGGAAACAAACATTTGTACAGTGATACATTTGGAAGAGCAAAAGGATTCACGAAAGCAGATTTGAAGGACTTGGAGAAAGCGTTGGCTAATTCATCGTTTGTTTCATCATCTGCCTTAAGCAAGCCACGAAAGGACGGAATAACGAAATTTTACTACTATAAAGACAGCAGTAAGAAATTGTATTACAATGTGGCGGAAAGGATTACGAAAAGAAATGGAATTTTGCATAAAACACGATTCTTATATTCAGTTACAAGCAAAATTAAATAGAAAACAGTAGGCGACGTGTTAGGTTTGCATGACCAGTATCGTTCATTCCTACTGTTTAAAAGGGGCGCAGAGTTAGGCTCAAGGCTCAGGTACCGCATTCCCCATTTTTTTTTAAAATAAATGACAGTCAACAACTTAGGCTTGTGCGCCAGTTTAGTAACTCCTGTCATTTATCCGATCAGCGAACTTATATCGCTTTTCATGCCGCAAAGGTAACTCATATTATTGACACGTCAAAATAAACAACAAATTACTTGAAAAAGTATCTGATCATTTAAAATAGAGAAAAGCAACAGATGACAAATTAGGTTCAAGACCAGGACTTCCCTTCCATTGCTTTTCATAAACGAGAAGCGCGTGTTAGGTTCAAGACCAGTATCGACAGACCTTCCCATTTTTTAAAAAATAAATGACAGTCAACAACTTAGGGTCAAGCCCAGTTCAGTAACTCCTGTCATTTATCCGAAAAAGAAAGCGACATGTTAGGTTCAAAGACCAGTTTAGTCATTCCTTCTGATTCATGCCGCAAAGGTAATACTGATTATTGACACAAACAAATCATTTGCAAAAAAAGCGGAAATCCTGCAAAAACATTGAAACAAATCACAGCGCATCCAATAACTTTCATTACCTTTGCCCATGCGCAAACAGACATTTATGAATGAAATAGTATTAAACGAAAAGCAAAAGGAAATTCTGGTACGTCACCTGAGTGGATGGTATTGCCCATTTTATTCTCCTGAAGAAGATCAGCTTGCTATGAATGTACTTATTGAGATGGCACATTCCTTGAGAAATAAATTGAATGCCCGCGATGAATGGGAGCATAAATATAACATGAATTTAATGGAATGGTTTTGGAGTAAAATCCCTAACTCTGCCACAGAAATGCCTTTCACGCGCAACAAAAACATTCTCACTTAAGTAGTTGCAAGAATAATAAAAACCCTGCAAAGATTATTATTACACCGGATGGAAGGATACATCAGCATAAACACAACTAAAAAAACCGGTATTATTCCATAATACCGGCCAAATTTACTTCCTGTACACTCCGAAGGGATAGTTTTGGTCTCCCCCGGAAGTCAGTAAATTTTCGATGAAAAGTATAATCCCCAAAACAGATTTCTACTTTACTGAATATTTCAAAAAAACACAGAAGCCGAGTCCGCTGTGCATTTTACACAAAACCAATCTGAAGTCATGGCATACCTGCGGATGGTTACCTCGGCCCAATCCCGCTTTGCATAACGCCGCAAAGATACATGATATTTTAGAAACAATAGCAATCATATAATGATTAAAAAAAAATGCGAGGAACTTACGGGCGGCCTCTCTATCTGTCTGCATCCAAAAATGGCCAACTTTTCATAATCCGTCTTCAAACGCATATATTCATAATATTTTTTATCCGTCCACTCGCCGTACCAAAATCCTTCTAACTGTACAAGCCATTCATAGACAGACTGTCTTAGACAGTTCATTTTGTGAAAGTCTGACGGCGTTGGCAATACAGGGAAAAAAAACTGAATAGCGGCTAAAGCGGCAGTTATAACAGAAGCTGTTTTAATCATAACTGAGCAGTCGAAAAAACTTATTATAGCGGCAACAACTGCTGTGACGCCAAGCAAACCCCTGTATAGCGGTTCTATCTTTGCCTTATTATCACGAAAAGGATCAAGGTAGTGCAAAGTGACAGCCGTTTTATCAATACTTGACCACATCTCCTGTTTAAACATTTCTTTATCCATACCCGTAAAAATTTTCCCGCAAAGATAAAAAAAATCCACAAAACCCTTGCACATTAAAAAAAAGTCCGTACCTTTGCAGCGCTAAATTATTTCAGGGCAGGGATGCCCTTATTACGGGGCTTTTTTTATGCCTGCACTTTTTGTATTAAAATAACGCAACGTGTACTTCCGTGCGGCTGTTAGTAATGCCGCGAATCATCCCCTGAGGTAATTTAGCAACGAGAAAGACACGTTGCATTTTTTTTTAATTTTTTATATTATGCTAAATTACCAAACCCAGAACGTAACAAGCGTTCACGAAACCGGAGTACCGCGCTCCGAGATGAAAAAAAGCGGCAGAAGAACGATAGTGGGCTTAACCCGTGCAGTCCCAAAAGGGGAAATGTTGCTCTCCTCATGGGGAACCAGAACCGGCAACCATTTCCACATAGAAATTATCTTCACGCACAACGGCGACATCTGCAACCTCACATTCAACCGGAAAGGAGGCCAATCATGAAAAGAGGACGCGAACATGTAGTTGTTGTCAAATCCTTTTACAGCACTACCAGAACCGATTATCTGCCCGTCCAGTACGACATCGAAGTGGACAACAGCAGCATTACCAGCATTTCCGAAAGCGCGGCGCTTTATATCTACGAAGAACTCGGAAAACTGCTTAACATGAAGGAAGGAGGTAAATCATGAAAAACGACAATCCGATACAATTTTTACTTATGCCTTTCGATAAAGACCCGTTAAATAACGATGAAGAAAAACGCGGTTATTATTCAATATTATATAGATAATATCCGCCAGGTAGCAAGAATCATGTAAGAATTTACTATGAAAACTTGGATAACCTGAAAAAACTGTATAAAAGGATTGGCGAGTTCATTAGAAATGAGAATAAAAAAAGTAATTTTATTTTGTCCTTTAAAAGCTGGAGAAATCCGGCTTTTTTTGTGTCATATTTTGATAGAATATGATACGCATACCCTTCCGTCGCGACGGCTTCGCCAAAGAAATGAAACCGAAAATATCGGGCGCCAACCTGTCGCTCGAATACGACAACATAGAATCGAGCCTGATGAAGGTAGGCGCCGACCTTGCCAACATCCTCCCGCAGCCGCTCATCGACCGCTTAGTCACGAAATACCTGACCGGAAACCCGCCCGAACCCGACGCCACCGCCTTCGACTACCTGCAGCGCGCTATGCTCCACTTCGCCCTGTACGAACACCTGATATTCATCATCACCCGCATCAGCAACGACGGCGTCACCATCAAGAAAAACGACGACGAAACGACCGCCTACAAATACCTGACTGACGAACTCAACAACAAACTCATCACAACCGCCTGGTTCTGGATGAACCTCCTGATACGCTTCCTGAACGAACACCTGACCGACTTCCCCGAATGGGACGGTAGCCCGCAGAAAAACGCCTTCGACGAGCTGCCCGTCGACCTGACCGACTTCAACCGCTGGGTAGGCGTACAGTTAGCCGGCGGAGAGTTCTTTATGCTCTGCGTCGGCTGGATAATCCGCGAGGTGTGGATCGACTGCGTCTGTTCACGCTTCCCGCAACCCGTCAAAACCGACGCCATAGCACGCGCCGTCTGTTACGAAGTGATGGCACGCGCCATCGAGCGCCTAGCCTACGCCGCCCTGCCCGAACCCGTCCGCATCGACATCGACAACGAGATGGGCAAGAACCACCGCGCACAAGCCGACCGCTTCATCAAAGAACATGTAGCCGTACAGTTCGTGAAAAAAGCGCAAACCTACTGGAACGCCGTCGACCTGCAAATCAAAAAGGAAGAGATGGCAGCCATGCGCAAAACAGCCGGCGACCGACCCATCATCGGTGAGCGCTTCCACGATGATAGAGATAAATTTGTTTGCGTATGAAAACAATCAAACTCAAAAAAAAGACGTTCCAACTGCCCGATTCATGGGAAGACCTGAATTACAGGGAAAAGGTTTTTACATTCAAAATCCTTCTCCGCGTCATGATAGGCGACCTCAAAGACTACCCGCACATCGGGCTTCTGAAGCTATTATTGAAATATACCGGCTACATCCCTACATCTAACGCCTTCTATCGAAACGAAAAATTAGTACGCTATTACCTGAAATATTTTTTCATTCACCTGTACAACATCCATTACCTGATTAAATTCGGATGGCGCAAATACCGCTCGCGGACGCGGATGATAGCCGCCGCTTATCGTCCCGACAAAAATGACGAAGAGCTAGAAAAGGAAATCATCGACTTAGGCTTGCTGCAGTTAGCCGAGATGATAGACTTCGTCTACCGTATCGATACGGAAAGCAAAAAGATAGTACCGCTTTACAGCTTCCGCACAAACCCTTTCCCGCATATCCGTCTCGGCAAAAAAATGTACCAAGGCAAACGTTTTATCGTCACGGTAACCGCCGTCACCGACATCACCGCCCGCTGTTTTGTCGACGCGCTCGACCTGTTGATACTCATGGACCGGGTCACAACCCGCGAAGACCGCGACGAATGTATCTGCAAGATTTGCGCCATGCTCTACCCCGCACTGCCCGACCACCGCGAAAACATGCTGTCGGCACACTACAAACGGATGCGCAAACTCGACCCTGCCGTCAAGTTCGGCATCGTGTACTGGTTTACGGGCATCGTCCATCTGTTTCGCACAAGCGACACGTACCGCATACTCTTTGAACGAACCGACGCAGCCGCACCGGACGCCGACCGTATTTCCATCGGAATGAACGAAATAGCCCTGTTCCTCAAAAAAGAGGGCTACGGCGAACCCGACGGAATGAACCTCATTGACTACTTCGACGCCCAAGTGAAAGCCCTCAAAGACTACCTGAATAAAGCCGTAGCCGAAGGAGTCACACCTGCCAAAATACAGGAGAAAACAGGCATCCCCACCTACCTTATAAGCCAACTGACATGAGCAACGAATTAATCATCAACCTCTTTCGCTACTACGCAAAGTTCGCCCCGAAAAGCGTCCTAGAAAAGTTATTCATACAGCCTGCCGCATCCCGTTTCACAGGCTACGACCAGCTCCATGCCGAGGCCATGGCTCTGCCGGCAGCCAACGAACTGCCCGACTTGGATACGTTCATCGTGTCCATAAACGAAAACTTCCTTTCCGAGCGCATCAAAAACGCTTCCAAGTTTATCCTGTTCGTCGAGTACGGCGCCTTTTCGTTAGACTATACCGTCCCCGAAGGCGTCACCGAACAGATAGCCGTCAGCGTCGCCCATAACTTTTCCGATACCAACAACGATTCAGTCAACGAGTTACTGCTCATGAACAAATGCTTCGAGCTGTTAGATACCATCCTGCAAACCATGGTCGCCGACCAAAACGAACTTGACTTTTGCGACGGCTCCTTAGCCGACCCCCCCATCAAGGTACAAGCCATCGACCCGGCATCGTTCTACGGATGCGGCGGATGGGTCGCCATCTTCAAAAAAACAAACACCATCTTAGCATGATGTTAGTTAAATTATGTCGTAATTATCATAATATTAGTATGACACAGCGCGATTTTATCGAAATGTTAGGACTATTTGACGATTGGAACGAGATATTCACAAACTTCATTCAATTAGGCGACCAATTACCCGTTACATGTCCAGACGCTTTACGACCCCATAAAATAAATAACTGCCAGAGCATGACACATTTCCGCACGTACAAGGAAGGCATCTTATTGCGTGTCGAAGGTTGGAGCAATGCCCCTGTCATGCGTGGCATCATCGTATGTATGATAAGCATATTCGACATGACGCTTCTATCAGATTGGAAAGACGAAACCGGCATCTACTTTCATATCGAAAGCGGACTGATAAACAACCTGACTCCCCTCCGCAGAGAAGGACTGACAGAGATGATACGCCGCATACTTGTCCTTTCTAACACTGTATGCTGATACTTCTTTTGCATTTTCAAAATTCAAATACAGTTAAATAATGGAAAGAATAAACATCATCGGAGGCGGCAACGTAACCATCCAGTACGCCCAGAATTTTTCAAAAGTAATCAAGACCACAAAAGATTCCTTTCGTATAAGTAAAGTCGCAAGTAATGACATAGTTATCCACTTGAATGGGATAATAGAATTTTTAACCAAGATGGACTATGTCACCATTCAGGAAAACAACACCTCTCCGGCTATACAGCTCACACCTGATAATTGGGATTCCTTAACTAACGGGCTGATTGAATCGGCGGGCGGTGGGGCGGGAACAGGTTCGTGCGATGTTAGCAGTGTCAATACGCTGACTGGCGATGTTGTTATTGATTCCGCTGATATTCCGGTAGACAAGACAGATTTGTCAAAGGGGACAGTACTTAATATGCTGTTAGAAATACCGGACAAGGCGGATGATGTTCAGCCGCCGGTCGCCATGCCGCAGTCACGTTTGCCTGGCGCATGGGTTAATTCGCCTCATATCCCTTTCATCAGGGGTACGCAGACTGCTATTACAAATCAATGGACAGGGAAGGCTCCTACGATAAACGCCCTTGTTGAAGGGCAGTCAATCATTTACTACCTTCCATTTAATGGCAATGCGACACCGGCAACACTTAACCTTCAGTTGGCAGACGGGACTTGGACGGGTGAATTACCTTGCCGGCATCTACACGGGGCTAATGTATCTACTCATTTTGCGAATTATGCTTTTATTTTTATGGTATATGCAAATTGGCAAGGTACTCAAGCGTCGCCTGGGTGGACGGTGATTTATGCTTATGATTCGGATACGACTGCTGCCTTATCGTTGAATTATAGAAATCCAATCATGGTTGGCGATACTATTTACAGGTATAAAATTTGTTTTATTGATACAGATGGAAAAATTTATCCAATTTTTCCCGACAATAAAACTTTATCTACTGTACTTCCTTCCTGGTCGGTTACCAATAAGGAGATTCCGATTGGTGCGCCTTTGTTATACTATAATGCAACGCCTACCTTAAATGCAGGCGAGACGACAAGTTTAACACATACGGCCGGTTTTATTGTTTATTATTTCAATATCAATGTAGCATCGCTTGTAATTTACAAGAACCTATATCTGCGCGGTAAGATTGGGCCTGGTGGCGGGTTTTTGGTTGATCCTGTAAATTATTGGACGCAGGATTTGCCTGCTGTGGATGACGGGTATTATTATATGTATCTTGGGGTAATTACTACAGGAACATATATTATTTTTACTGTTGAGAATCCTGTGTACTATTTCAGGAACGGCATGTTGCAAGTTTATACGCAGGCGAGTGAGGAGACACCTGTTCGGGTTATCACTATGGTAGCAAATACGGTTACGGTAGATTTTGAGATAAAGCCTTACGTTGATTATGTGTTTATTAACGATGTGGCTACACGACGTATAACAGTCACCGACAGCAAAGGCGTAGCCCGTAGCGGCGATATATGGCGTTATAATGAAAGCGGTATTCTTATGTCCGGCAACTGGTTTAACCAGGGCGGACGCCCCTTCAAGTGCTTTTGGTCTCCGCTTGATGGCGGTTATTGGGTATTGAGTACGGCGCGTATGCCAACCATAGCTACGGCAATTGAGAACTCAGCAAGTACAGTGCCTGTGTCAAAGATAGTGTATGATTTGCAGCAGTCGATAACAGAATGGGCGCGTACAAAACAGCTTCCCGGCTCTACGAATAATCTGAATACGCTTGTTGATAACGGGTTGTATGCGTATGGAACAGGGGCGTCCGGTTCGCCATCTCCCACTTATGATGGATTTGTAATTGTGACCAACAGTGGGACGATGATCATGCAGTTGAGTTTTTTCAGTAGCCGTATTTACTTTAGGAGTTCAACAAACGGCGGAACGTCGTGGGGAAATTGGTCTTATACGGCAAACAATAACGACATATCCAGTATAAACACCCTAATCGCTACTGTCGAAGCAATAGCCCGCGGGAGGTCTCGCGGGATAGTGTTTGACACGCTGGCACAGTTAGATTCCTGGTTGGGCGGAGCAACGATACCGGGTATTACGGTATTGCCTTCAGAGCTGAGTGTTGGCGATAACTTCTTTATTCGCGATACAGGCGTTCCCGACTTTTGGTGGGATGGTACGGCTCGGTTGCCATTGGAATCCGAAAAGGTAGACCTGACAGGGTTTTATACCAAGACAGAGGCCGACGGGCGGTTTGTATTGCAGATAGCAGGCAAGGGTCTGTCGGACAAAAATTTCACTGCTGCACAGGAAAGACTTGCTAATTTCCGTCTGAAGGAGAGTACCGTTACTTCGCTTCTGTCGTTGCCGGTTGATGGTCATATCGTATATGCAGATATATCGGCGAATGGGTCGCTGGCTGTGACAGCCTCACCTCCGGCAGGATTTCCGCTTGGAGGGCAAGATATACATGTAGTAGTGCGAAATACGTCGGCTTCGCAGGTGACTGTCGCTATCCCGACTTCGGGCGTTTATGATTCTTTAGACGGAAATACGCTGACCATAAAGGCAAACAGTCGGGCGGAGGTAAACCTGCTTTACAGTTCTAATGAGTCGAAATGGATTATTTCGTTTAAAGCACAACAATAGAATAGACATGAATTTTTAAGTTAAAAAAAATGGATAAATATACATATTTACACAGGTCTTTAAGGAATATTCCTTTTGAAGTTGAAGAAGCGCTTGATGATTCCCTGTTTCCACAAGGGGATAGCTATATAGATTATGAAAGCGGCAGATGGATACAACTTAACGATGCGCAGGTTTCGTTTGCAGAATTGTATCCTGCGGCATCGGCCCTTGAAAAAATCAACATGCTAACACCTGAACGTCCGGTTGATTCTATGGCGGATATAGAATCTGTGCGCGATAACGCAATTAATACAATTGTTCGTGAGGCAGATGCTAAAATCAGAGAACTATATCCTTCGTATGATGTACTTGAGAATCTTTCGCGTGCTGTACTTTCGGACGACAATACAGAGGCTCGTTCATACCTTGAATCGTTTTTAGGCGTGAAGAAGGAGGCTGATGCTTCGGTGTCGTTAGTTCGCGAGCGTATTGATGCGTCTGTGGAAGCTCGTGTTATTACAGATATGGTATCACAGTACCGTAATTTTGATATAGCGGAGGCATTTGAACGTAACATGAATATCGACGGTGATACTTCTACGGAAGACCATCGCGGCGGTTTTTTCATAGAGGATACAGGAAGCGCGGGAGACGAATTGCCCAACGATGAGGTTATTGAACTACCCTTCAGAGATGATGAAGTTATAGTCGTAGATAATGGCTGGGAGATAGATGTCATAGATTCAAGGATACTAAATAAAGCATAGGTATATGAGTACGGCAAGAAGGAGAACAATGGCAAC
>Ga0209628_10000298_pt1 | contig 29938 bp, 30 predicted proteins | sample TergutCu122P4_FD_187285 | JGI IMG/M metagenome (GOLD analysis project Ga0209628, IMG submission 187285) | Cubitermes ugandensis P4 segment gut microbial communities from Kakamega Forest, Kenya - Cu122 P4 (SPAdes) (version 2) | ecosystem: Host-associated > Arthropoda: Insects > Digestive system...
GCGAGAAGCCCGGCCTTCAGGCCGGGGTCAAGCGAGCCAAGCGTGATTTCGGTGCCGGAGGCACCCCAAACTCGTGGCGAGGAAGCTCCGGGCTTCAGCCCGGAGTGACTCACAATCCTGGGAAAACCGGCTTACTTGCCGGTCGCCTTTCTGGCGGCAGCGCTGGTGGCGCTGCTGCTCTTGGCGGCGGGCGCGATGGCCTTGGTGGCGGCTTGCAGGTTGGCTTCGGCGATGTCCGACAATTGTTTGGCCATCGTGCTCATGCTGTCGAACGCCTTGGATGAGGCGTTCAGCATCGATTCCATGCTGGCGGCGAAAACGTCGCCGCCAGCCGGGGCCGTTTTGGCCTTGGCGACGACGCTGGAGGCATGCTTGTTGAAGCTGCTGTACTGCGCTTCCATGACGGCGGTGATTTCCTTCTGCATCTCGGTAACCAGGTCATAGACGCTGCGCGAGTAATCGACGACCTTCTCGACGTTCGGCTTGGCCAGTTCGCTGTTCAGCTTGGCGGCTTCGTTGACGTCCTTGGCCGCCATCAACTGCTGGGTGTTGGCAACCGTGTTGTTGAAGAATTCGCGGGTGGCCGCCAGGTTCAGCGCCGTCAGGCGCTCGATGCCGGTGAAGGCGGTGCGCAGCAGCGACATCATGACTTCGGTGTTGGCCTTTTGCGCGACGGCCAGTTGTTCCATATTCGGGTTGCTCATCATCATCTCCAGTCCAGGTTTTACTTGCAGTGGATGAAACAAAACCCCCGCCAGGCGGCGGGGGTCGGGTGAAGCGGCGTGTTACTTGCTCTTCTTGGCAGCCTGGCCGACAGCCTTGACCGTCGCATTGGTGGCGGCGGCGACGTTGGCTTCGGTGATTTCAGCGACTTGCTTGGCGGCCTTGTTCAGGTTGTCGAAAGCCGAGTTGGCGGCGGCGAGGGCGCTCTTGACCGCGGCAACGGCCACATCGGAGCCGGCCGGGGCGGATTTGGCGGCCTTGTCCAGCAGATCGGCGACTTGCTTCTGAAAGCCGGAGAACTGGGTTTCCATGGTTTTCGACAGTTCTTCCTGGGCCTGGGCGGAGATTTCATAGACGCTGCGCGAGTAGGCAACGGCCTTCTCGACGTTGGGCTGGGCCAGGGAAGCCTGGATCGACAGGGCTTCCTGAACGTCCTTGGCGCCGAACAGCGCCTTGGTGCCGGAAACGGAATCTTCCAGAACCGAGCGGGCGGTGTTCAGGTTGAGGGCGGCGATACGTTCGGCGGAAGCCAGGGCGGCATTGGCAACCGACAGCAGGGAGTCGACAGCGGCCTTGTTGGCGGCGGCGAATTGTTCGGGGGTCGTGAAGCTCATGAAAATCTCCTGAATATTGAAAAGGAATCCGACGAGGTACTACAAACCGTTGCAGGGCTGCCACCACTCGTGCTGCACTGCATCATGGTTTTCAATTATAGGAAGGACGGTTACATTGTCAACAATTATTTGTGCGGTGCACAAATAATTTTACCTAATCAAAATCAGCGACTTGTCGCTGTCGCGGCGGCTGTTGGCGGGGCCTGGATCGGTCGCGGCGCTAGGGGCGCGCGCCCCCTTCGTCGATGCCGGCAGCGCCTTTCAGTTCGAGCGACATGCCGTTCGTGGCCGACCGTTGTTCGCTCGTCGCGCCGCCGCTCCGGGTATCGCCCTTGGGCTGGATGACGGCGCGCACGCGCGGCGGCGGGGCGCTGGGGCTGGTCTTTTCGCCGGCGGTGACGAGATATTTGTCGTTGACGGCGTCGTACCAGATGTAATCGCCACGAATTTCATCGGCGCCGCTCCTGACCCAGGCGCGGTGGAACAGTTGGACGATCTCGCTGTTGCTGTTGTATTCGATGCGCTCGGCTTCGCCTTCGAGATAGTCGTCACGCCCCTCGCGCTTCTGGCGGAAGCGGGCCAGCCCGCCCGGGCCGCCGAAGGCGGTGCCAATCTGGAAACCGTACTCGTCCTCGGTGATGACGACGCGATCGGCCTTGAGCAGCATCGTGCCCTTGGTGATGACGACATCGCCTTCGAGAATCTGGATTTTCTTGGCGTCGTCGATGGTGAGGCGATTGGCTTCCAGATGCATCGGCTTGTCGCGGTCGGCCCGTTCGGCGAGGGCGGCGGCGGGCGCGAGCAGGAGGGAGGCGGCAAGGAGGGCGAGGCGTGCGTTCATGGCGTTTTTTGCGCGGGGCGAATGTATACGCCCGTGACCTGCGATTGCAACACAAACGTCGACGTATTGGTATCGAGATGGGCGCCGACGCCTTTGGCCCAGGATTGCGCCTGGGTGATTTCGACCGGGCTGGCGGTAAAGGCAATGCCCAGATCGGGCTGGACGGTGAGGTCGGGCATGCGGGCGCGCAGTTCGGGATTACCGGTGGTGGCGGCGCGGACGACGTTGACGTTGTCCCACAGGAATACCGTTTCGCCTTGTGAGCTGACCAGCGCCTGGTCGGACGAAAAGGTCAGCGGCGGTTTGTCCGGGCGGTAGCTGATGAGGACCGGCGAGCGCAGTCTGGATGAATCGTCGTCCGGGAAATGTTCGAGCCAGGGGGCCATCAGGCGATATTTGACCTGGCCGCTGGCATCGAAGCGGCTGACGGTGAAGTTTTCCGCGATGGTGTCGGGATCGTGGCGCTGCCTGCCGTCGTGTCGCGGCTCCTCGATCTTGACCGCGCTTTGCAGCCAGAAACTGAGACCGGCCAGCAAGGCGACCAGGATGATCGGGAAAAGCTGCCCCTGCCAGTTTTTCATCATGCGCCCAGGTAGGGGGCAAAAGCCGCCGCCAGCTTGTCCTGAGCGGCGAGGATGAATTCGCAGGCTTCGCGCACCGCGCCGCCCCCGCCGCCGGTTGCGGTGACGAGGTGGGCGCCTGCCTTGACGATGGGCCGGGCGTTGGCCGGGGCGATGGCGAGGCCGCAGCGGGTCATCGCCGGCAGGTCGATCAGATCGTCGCCCATGAAGGCGCAGGCTTCCCAGGCTAGGCCGAGCCGGTCGAGCAGAGCGGCAACGGTGGCCGCCTTGTCGGCGACGCCCTGAAAAACGTGGGCTATGCCGAGATCGGCGGCGCGCGCGGCGACGACGCCGGAATCGCGGCCGGTGACGATGGCCAGCGCAAAACCGGCGCGCTGCATCAGCTTCAAGCCGAGGCCATCCTGGACGTTGAAGGTTTTCAATTCGCCGCCGTCGTCGGTGTAATGCAGGCCGCCATCGGTCATCACGCCGTCGATGTCGAAGGCGACCAGCCTGATGCGGGCGGCGCGGGAGTTGACGTCAATGAGAGCCGTCATCAGATCACCCTGGCGGTAAACAGATCGTGCATGTTGAGCGCGCCGGCCAGCCGGCCGTCGCCATCGACGACGAGCAGCGCGTTGATGCGCAGGCGCTCCATCATCTCGACCGCCTCGACGGCCAGGCGGGCGCCGGCGATGGTGTGCGGCGCCGGGTGCATGACCGAGGCGATGGCGCCCTGGCGCAGGTCGACCTGCGCCTCGAAGGCGCGGCGCAGGTCGCCATCGGTGAAGATGCCGAGCGGCCGGTTATCGCCATCGACGATGCAGACCAGGCCCAAGCCGCCGCGCGACATGGCGACCACGGCGGCGGTGATGTCGGTGTCGGGAGGCAGCGTCGGCACCAGCCCGGCCGGGCGCATGACATCAGCAACATGGGTCAGCAGGCGGCGACCGAGCGAGCCGCCGGGATGCGAGCGGGCGAAATCCTCGGGGCCGAAGCCGCGGGCGTCGAGCAGGGCCACCGCCAGGGCGTCGCCGAGGGCCAGCGCGGCGGTGGTGCTGGCCGTTGGCGCCAGGTTGTGCGGGCAGGCTTCCTGGGCGACGGCGGCGTCGAGGTGAATATCGGCCTCGCGGGCCAGGGCCGATTGCGGCGCGCCGGTCATGCCGATGAGCCGCGCGCCCTGGCGCTTGATGAGCGGCACGATGCGCAGCAGTTCTTCGGACTCGCCGGAATTGGACAGGGCCAGCAGCACGTCGTCGCGGGTAATCATGCCGAGGTCGCCGTGGCTGGCCTCGGCGGGGTGGACGAAATAGGCCGGCGTGCCGGTGCTGGCCAGGGTGGCGGCGATCTTGCGGGCGACATGGCCGGATTTGCCCATGCCGCTGACGATCACGCGGCCGCGACTGTTGAGGATCAGATCGACGGCGCGGGCGAAGGCGTCGTCGAGACGCTGCGCCAACGCGGCAACCGCCGCGGCTTCGATGGTCAGGGTTTGCCGTCCCAGTTGCAGAGCGCGTTCCGGGGGGTGGCGCAGAGGCGAAGTGCTTGGGTTCATGGATAAGCTGCGGTTATGATGACCGCAGTATACCTGAATGGCGAAACGGCCCTTGAGCGCACTCTCCCTCGTTCTCCTGCTACTTGGCGTCTCGGTGCCGGTCGTCGTCATTTTCCGCCGTTTCAATCTGCCGCCGGTGCTTGGCTATCTGCTGGTCGGCAGCGTCATCGGGCCGCACGCGCTCAATCTGATGGCGGAAATCGACAGCATGGAATACCTCGCCGAATTCGGCGTCGTCTTTCTGATGTTCTCGATCGGCCTCGAATTTTCGCTGCCCAAGCTCTACGCGATGAAACGCATCGTTTTCGGCCTGGGGCTGTTGCAGGTGCTCGCCACCCTGATCGTCGGCACGGCGCTGACGGTGCTCGCCGGCGTCGGCTGGCAACTCGGGCTGGCCTTGGGCGGCGTGCTGGCGATGTCGTCCACCGCCGTGCTGACCAAGCTCCTGACCGAGCGCATGCAGCTCAACACGCCGCACGGCCGCGAGGTCATGGGCGTCTTGCTGTTTCAGGATCTGGCCGTGGTGCCGCTCCTGGTCATCATTCCCTCGCTGACCCAGCCGCCGGAGAGGCTGGCGCTGCTGCTCGCGGTGGCGCTGGTGAAAGCGGTGGTGGCGCTGGCGGTGATCCTGGTGTTCGGCCAGAAACTGATGCGCAAGTGGTTCACCTTCGTCGCCCGCGCCAAATCCTCCGAGGTCTTCATCCTCAATGTGCTGCTGATTACCCTGGGCCTCGCCACGCTGACGCAACTGGCCGGCCTGTCGCTGGCGCTGGGCGCGTTCGTCGCCGGCATGCTGATTGCCGAAACCGAATACCGCCTACAGGTCGAGGAGGACATCAAACCCTTCCGCGACGTGCTGATGGGGCTGTTTTTCGTCACCATCGGCATCAAGCTCGACATGCACATCGTCGCCGACCTGTGGTGGCAGGTGCTGCTCGGCCTCGTCGCCCTGCTCGCGCTCAAGGGGCTGATCGTCGGCCTGCTCTCCTGGCGTCTGGGCGCTTCGCCCGGCAATGCCCTGCGCTCGGCGCTGTGGCTGTGCGCCGGCGGCGAATTCGGCTTCGTCCTGCTCGGCGAAATCGCCCACATGCCGATCGAGGTCGAGCAGGTGGCGCTGACGGCGCTGGTGCTGTCCATGCTGCTCGCGCCCTTCATCGTCCAGTACAGCGACAAGCTGGTGATGCGCTTCGTCGCCAGCGAATGGCTGCTGCGCTCGATGCACCTGACCCAGATCGCCGCCCAGTCGATGGCCACCGAGCGCCACGCCATCCTCTGCGGCTTCGGGCGCAACGGCCAATATCTGGCCCGCTTTCTCGGCCAGGAAGGCGTCAATTACATTGCCCTCGATCTCGATCCCGACCGCGTCCGCGAAGCCGCCGCGGGCGGCGAGAGCGTCGTCTTCGGCGACGCCGGGCGCAAGGAGGCGCTGGTTGCGGCCGGCCTGATGCGCGCCAGCGTGGTCATCGTCACCATGGCCGATACGCCGCTGGCCGAAAAAGTGCTGCATCACGTGCATGCGCTGCGCCCCGACCTGCCGGTGCTCATCCGCACCGCCGACGAACGCGACATGGCCAGACTGACCCAGGCTGGCGCCGCCGAGGTCGTGCCGGAAACGCTGGAGGCCAGCCTGATGCTGGCCTCGCACGCCCTGGCGCTGGTCGGCGTGCCGATGAGCCGGGTGTTGAAGCGCATCCGCCTCGTCCGCGCGCAGCGCTATCGCCTGCTGCGCGGCTTCTATCGCGGCCTGAGCGATCATGTGGAGGACGACAGCCAGCAGCCGCGCCTGCATTCCATCTGGCTGGAGCCTGGCGCCGCCGCCATCGGTCAATCGCTGGCCGAACTCGGGTTGGCGGCTTGCGGCTGCGAAGTCAGCGCCATCCGCCGGCGCGGCATCCGCGCCATCGAGCCGGCGCCGGAAACCCGTCTGGAAGAAGGCGACGTGGTCGTCGTGCTCGGCGCGCCAGGGGCGGTGATGGCGGCCGAGCAGCGGTTGTTGCAGCGCGGTTAGCGGTGGCGGGGCCGAGTTTCAAAGCTGCCGGCAAACGGTGTACAGGATTACATCATCTTCGACGTAACTGGTTTCAGATGCTTTATTGACGGGCGAGTCGTTACCTGTCCCCTGGGCCACCAGCGATCCCGATTGCTTGAAACCGCGAACGCTCCCGCTATGGGGGTTACCGTCATCGAACATGTTGTCGACGGCAATGGCGAATTTGCCTGGCAGGTTGGTCGAACAAAGCACCGGTCCCGGAAGCTCGAGAGCGGTATCTGGACCAACGCCCGTCTGCGCGCCAATGATGCCGCCAACGGCATTGATCGGCTGCGCCCGGCTCGTCGGATCACCGATGATGAACCCGGCAAGCCGGAGATGTTGCCAAAAAAGGCGCGGCTCGACGCCATCGACATCGGAGTTGGTATAAAACTCGCCGTCAATCGTGCCACTGCCATTGCCGTTCTTGGTTTTAGTCGGCCAGCGGCTCTCTGCACCGTTATCGTCCCCCGGCAGCTTCCGGTAACGGTCCTGGTAGCCGTAGACGGCAGCCGTTATCTGGTTGAAATCATTAGCGATGTTTTTGATTTTGGCTTGCGTGATGAGTTCCTGCCCCTTCAGCACGCCACCGAGCAAGAGGCCGATGATGACCAGCACGATGGCGATTTCGACGAGGGTAAAACCCGTTTGACGACTTTTCATGGCATGCTCCAATTCAATTGCTTTGCCACGAGTACCCGCAAATTTCATGCCTGCCAAACCGGGTGGAATTTCGTGCCTATTGGCCTGATTCCACGAAAGAAGTGTCGAAAAATGGACAAGCTGTCGTCATCATGGACGCCCGTCTCCCGCCCAAACTGACCGTCTGGCTGGCCAACGGGTCGCATCTGCTGCTGGCCGCGCATCTGCTGCTGCTGCATGTGCTGGCCTTCGGCGGCTGGCGGCTGCTCGCCGGACGTCTCTTGTGGGTGGCGGCGCTCGGTCTGTTTTTGCTGTGGCAGCCTTTCGTTGCCGGTGAGCGGCGGATCAATCCGCGCCAAGGGGGCGTCCTGCTCGCTGCGGTACTGGCCTCGACCTGGCTGCTCGGGCCGTGGCTGCTGCTGGTCTGGTGCGGCGCGCTGGCCGGGGCGATCGGCGGGCGGGTGCTGTGGAGCGAGCAGCGCGGCGAGCGCAGCGGCTATCTGCTGGCCTTCGGTTACGTGATCGGGATCACGGTATTCGGCGTGGTGCCGGAGATTTCGCCCAGGGTCGTGCTCGATCCGCTGCCGCGCGCGGCCTTCGTTCATCTGATGCCGCTGCTGCTGCCGCTGCTGCTGGTGTTTCCGGCGCGCACGCCGCGGCGGACCGGCGAGCGCTTTGATCTGTTCTACGGCACGCTGGTGTCCCTGATCCTCGCCGTGTTCGTGCTCGGCGCGCTGGCTTACATGCTGGTCGGCGGCGTCGATTACGTCGAGGCGCTGTTCTCGACTTCGCTGACCCTGGCCGGCGCCTTGCTGGTCGTCGCCTGGGCATGGAATCCGCGCGCCGGTTTTTCCGGCATCGGCTCGACGGTGTCGCGCTATCTGCTGTCGGTCGGCATGCCGCTCGAACAATGGCTGGTGCAATTGGCCGCCGAAAGCGAGCGCGAGACCGATCCGGTGCGCTTTCTCGCCGCGGCGATGGCGCACCTGCACGGCATGCCCTGGGTGGTCGGCAGCGCCTGGCAGGCGGCCGGGCAAACGGGCAGCGGCGGCGAGCGCAGCGCCCATGTGCACGTCTGCCGGCTGGCGGATCTGACGCTGACCGTCTATTTTCGCCTGCCGCCCTCGTCGTCGATACGCTGGCACGTCGAATGGCTGCTGCGCCTGGTCGCCGAGTTTTACGAGGTCAAGCGCCAGGCGCACGAATTGCAGCGCATCGGTTACTTGCAGGCGGTTTATGAAACCGGGTCGCGCGTCACCCACGATGTCAAGAATCTGCTGCAATCGATGCAGGGCTTGTGCTACGCCGCCGCCCAGCCGGGCGATCCGGCATTGCGGGTCGATCTGCTCGGCAAGCAGTTGCCGCTGATTACCGAGCGCCTGCGCGCCACGCTGGAAAAATTGCAGATGCCGACGATCGAGCGCGGCAGCCAGGAAGCGGCCGGCGAGTGGTGGTGGCGCTTGCGCAACCGCTATGCCGAACGCGACATCAACTGGCTGGGCGTGCCGGCCGCCGACGAACGATTGCCCGCCGCCCTGTTCGACAGTATCGCCGAGAACCTGCTCCAGAATGCGCTGAACAAGCGCCAGCGCGAGCCGGGGTTGGGCATCGCCGTGAGTTTTGCCAACGGCGCGCTGACCGTCGCCGACGATGGCGCGCCGCTGCCGCCGGACCTGGCCGCAACGGTGCTGCGCGAACCGGTCGGCTCCGAGGATGGCCTGGGCATCGGCCTCTATCACGCCGCCCGCCAGGCCGCCGCCGCCGGCTACGTGCTGGAACTGGCCGAGAATCGCTCCGGCCAAGTCGTTTTCAGGCTTTCCTCCGCTCACCCGCCGGCCGAAGCATAGGCCTGTAGGGTGCAATAAGCGCAGCGCATTGCACCAGAGTGATCGGCGCAATGCGCGTTGCTTATTGCGCCCTACGGGGTTTCGGGAATCGTCCTGCCCTTCCCCGCCTCATTGACCGGCCCGATCAGCCGATACACGATGGTCTGCCCCTTGCCCTTGAGAGGAATGCTCTGCGGCGCGGCGAACAGGAACAGGCCGGCCAGCCGCTGGCAGGTTCTCGCATCGACCTGGATCATGCCCGGCGCGCCCTCGCTGGTGATGCGGCTGGCCAGGTTGACGGTGTCGCCCCACAGGTCGTAGATGAATTTCTTCTTGCCGACCACGCCGGCGACGATCGGGCCGGTGCCGATGCCGATGCGCACATCGAGCGGCGGGCCGGGTTGCGGCCCATCTCCGGCGAAATCGCGCTGCAACAAATCGCGCATGGCGATCGCCAGTTCGGCGATGGCTTGCGTGTAATCCCGCTCGTGGTTGAGGCCGCCGGCGACCATGTAGGCGTCGCCGATGGTCTTGATCTTCTCGACGCCGTACTGCTCGGCCAGTTCGTCGAAGGACGAGAAGATGCGGTTGAGCATGGCGAACACCTGCTGCGGCGTCATGCCTTCGGCGATGCGGGTGAAATTGACGATGTCGACGAACATCACGGTGACATCGGCGAAACCGTCGGCGATGGTCTCTTTGTCGCGCTTCAGGCGTTCGGCGATGGGGCCGGGCAGAATGTTCAGCAGCAGGCGCTCGGAGCGTTCCTGCTCGGCCAGCAGTTGCTCGTGGGTGGCCTCCAGTTCGGCCTGGGCGCGCGCCTTTTCCGCCACCGAATAGCGCACCAGCAGATACACGATGCTGGAGATGGCGGCGAAATTGAGGGCAAAGAAAAAGACGCTGGTCTGCGTTGCGATCTTGGGCGCGTTGCCGAGCGTGCTGCCGGCCAGGTAATAATCGAAAAAACCGGACAGTGCGGTGAGAAACAAATAGGCGATGAACCAGGCGATCGATTCGCGCGGGCCGATGAACATCACCGCGCCGATCGGCGCCAGCAGCCCCCACAGGCTCGCGCCGCTGGCGGTGATGAAGTTGCCGATGCCCCACTGGACGGCGAAAGGGGCAAAGAGAAAGAGCGCCAGTTGCGAATGGCGGAAAAAGTTGAAATTGCCGCTATGGAAGAAAAACAACAGATTGCCGACCAGCAGCAATTGAAAGACGAGCGGCTCGGTGGCAGAAAAATGCGGCCCAAGCTGGCCATAGAGAAACAGCCAGAGCATCGAACCGAGGCAGACGAGGCCGGTGGCGAAGATCAGCAGGGATTTCTTCAGCCGCGTATCGGCATCGTCGGCCGGATCGATGCCGGCATGGCGCAGGGAGTGGAGGAAGGATGTCTGGCTCACGGGATTGCGGATCAGGGCAGGCGGCCGGCGATCACCATGCGGTTCATCAGGATGGGCAGCGGCACCCAGATCACTTCGTCGTCGAAATCGGCGCTCTGTACCCGGCTGACGAAGCAGACTCCTGAACAACCGATAGCTGAACCCGTGGCATTGGTCAGTTCGTATCCAGCGGCTCCGGCGCGTTGCGTGCCATCCTGGCCATAGCCACCCAGACCGTTGCGGCCGTGGGAGATGACGATGACCGGCAAATTCGTGGCGATATTGGTGGAGCCGTCCGTGACCGTGATGTCGCCATTCGAGCACAGGGCGAAGCTGGCTTGGGCAGGCGGCGGGTTAGGTGGACAGGATGGAAGGGGAGGGGTACCGATGGCATCAGCAAAGCTAGGGGTAACCCGGTAAGTGAAGCGCTGACCCCAAGGGTCGGTTTCCGGTAGGCCAAGCGTGGCCCAGGGCAGTACTCCCATGCCAGTTGGCTTGGCGCCCGTTACCAGGCTGTTGTCGCTGACGCCGGCATTGGCGGCGCCACTGGCAATGGCTGGGTTGGCTGGTGCCGGCAGGCGTCCATTCGCCACCGCATAACCCAGCAGCGCCTCGCGGATGTCGGCTAACTGGCGGCGGACCTGGTTCAGGCGCTGGATTTCCTGCTGGGCGCTCAGGGTCATCAGCAGGCCGCCCGCCAGCAGCGTGAAGATGATGAGGACGATAGCCAGTTCGACCAGGGAGAAACCCTGGTTGCGGTCGTGGAGAGAACGGTGGCGGGTCATGGCAGATTCATCGTCTTTCCGTTGAAATCGAGCGTGATCGTGGCGCTGGCGCGATCTTCGGCAACGGTGTAGGTCAGCAGCGGAAACCAGCCGTTGCCCAGCAGCGCGTCGTACCAGCACGGACCGCCGCCGCCACAAGCATCCAAGGATAATGGAGGATCGCCATCGGCGGGCGGCGGCGGATCGTTGTAACGATAGGGAAAGCGCCCGCTCAGATTGCCTGGATCGGGAAGGCCGTCGCCGTTGCCGTCGGCAAAGGGCAGTAAACCGCCGGTAGCACGCACGCTCTGGCGAATCGTGCCGAGGATGAGCGGAGCCAGGGCATTCATCAGGGTGTGGCGGTCGATGGCGATGAGGCGGTCGTTGAACTGGCTGCTGGCGGGGCCGGAGAAATAGGCGTTGCTGCCATCGCGGTTGCTGGTGGCCGGATTGCCGTTGAGGTCGTCGAGGTAATCGGCGACGTTGTTGCTGGGCCGGGATTGGCCGGCCAATGCAGCGCCCGGCGCGATAATCAGGGCAACGATGTCGCCTTGCCCGTCGAGGGACAGGGTGCCGGGGGTGTTGCTGTTGACGACGGCGTTTATACCGTCGGTGAAGCCGGGAGATAACACATACCATAGCGAAGTGCCCGAGGCGTCGCGCGGGTCGTTCATGCCGAGGGTGCGCCACGGCAGCCAGCCGACGTAGGCCGGGCAACTGTTGCCAGCCAACTGATCGGCTCTTCCATCTCCGGGTGTATTGTTAAAAGTGGGATTGTTGGTTTTGATGTCCGGGCAGGGCAGGCTGCCGGGGTTGGTGGAATCAAGTACGGCGCGCGCCAGCAAGGCTTCCCGCGCGGCATTCAGGACGGCGACGGTTTTCGCCTCGCGGTCGAGGGCCGTGGCGGCGGCGCCGTTGCCCCGCTGGAGCAGGAACATGCCAACGGCGAGGATCAACACCAGCATCAGGCCGAGCAGGATGACACCGCGTTGCGGATGGCGAGCGGTCATGGCTGGCGCGGGTTGATGACGATGCGGCCGCCGTCGAGCAGCGGCTGATGGCTGCCGGTGGCGGGATCGAAGCTGTCGCCGACCGGGACTTTGGGTCGCGGCGCACTGCCGCTCCAGTCGGGCCGGCCGTTGATCCAGCGGGTGGCGCTGCCGCCGGAGCGGCGGATTTCGCCACTGAAGGTGAGGCGCTGTTCGTCGCCCTCGCCGGGGTCGCGCAGGCGCTGCTGGTCGATGGCCTGGCGCTGTTGCGGGGTCAGGAACAGGCGGCCGAGGCCCGTTTCCTCACTCACGGCGGGAACGGCGGCGAGCAGCAGAAGGAGGGCGGCGATGATTTTCATGGCTTCATCTCCGGGCGGTCGATGGTGACCCAGCGCAGGTCGCATTCGGCGCTCAATTGGGCAAAGTCGGGGGCAGCAAGATCGCCGCTGGCGTCGTTGAGCGGCGCCAGCGTGCATTGGCGAATCAGGATCATGGCCCTGGCCTCACGTTGCAGGTCGGCGAAGAGGCGCAGCAGGTCTTCTTCGTGCGCCAGCCGCAGTTGCAGGCGCATCGGGCTGGCGAAATGGCTGGCGTCGCCCTGGCCGAGCGGCTGGCGGGGGCCGAGTTCGTAATTGAGGCCGGGAAGGCGCAGGCGGTGTTGCAGGTCGTGCAGCAATTCGATCCATTCCAGCCGCCGCTCGGGGCCGACGATGCCCGATTGCTGCAAGTCCTGAAATTGCCGGGCGCGCGCTTTCAATTCCTGCTCCTCGCTGCGCGCCTGGCCCAGACGCTGCTCGATGCGTTGCTGGCCGGCCGCCGCCGCATTGCGTTCGCGCTGCGCGGCCTGTTGTTCGCCGTCGCTCCACCAGGCCAGCGCGGCGGCGAGCAGCAGCAAGGCCAGAGCGCCGAGCAGGGGCCACAACAGTTTGTCGAGGTCGCGCCGGGTCAGGGTCATGATTTGTCCGTCCGGCTGATTTCGACGACGAAGGGCTGTGGCGGCCCGGCTTCGCCGGCGTCGCCGCCGCCGCGCAGCGGCCGCGTCGATTCCATGTCGAAGGGTTGTTGCCGGATGCGCACCGTGTTGTCCGGGTCTTGCCGCAGGCGTTCGATGAACTCGTTAAAGACGGTCAGCCTGTCGCGCGTGGTCGCCGTCGGCGCGAGTTGGACATGGCCATGCACCGTGACGACTTCATCGTTACCGTCAATGGCAATGGCCGACGCACTGCCGGCAGCGCCGCCTGGGGCGGCGCTGCCGATCCGCCAGTCGAGGCGGTCGAGGACGATCGCCGGCAGGCGGTCGAGAATCTGGCCGAGGCGGCGCAGGGCCGGCTCGGGTGAGCGTTGTTGCTGGACGAGGGTGGCGTGCTGGTCGGTCAGGCGGCGCAGGGTGTCGTTGTCGATCGCCAGTTGCGGAAAGGTCGCGGCGATCTCGCGGTAACGCGCTTCCAGTTCGCTTTCGCTGGCGCGCAGGGTCCGGGTTTCCTGATGCAGTTCGTGGCTTGTCCAGACATTGTGGGCGGTCAGCAAGAGGCCGCCGAGCAGGGCGACCAGGCCGCCGGCGAGAATGCCGCGGCGCAGCCGGTCGACCTGGTCTGCGTGGCGGTGACTGGCGCCGGCAAACTGCTGGCGCGGCGGATCGGTGACCAGCAGTTGCAGGTACAGCAGGTCGCAACGGTTGTCTTCCGGCGGCGTTTTGAGACCGAGTTGGCGGGCGGCGGCATGGCTGTCGATGACGCTGAAGTCGAGGTTGCCGTACCCTTGGCAGGCTCTGCCGATGGCCGGGATGGCGGCCGGGCCGGCGACGATCAGCGCCGGCAGGCGGTCGTCGCGGCCGATCAGGCGCTGGCCGATCAGGTATTGCTGGAGCTTGCCGGCCTCGGCGGCAAAAGCGCTGGCGAGGCCGGCAATGCTGCTGTCGTTCACCGGGGCCATGCGCGAGAACAGGGTCTGGCCATCGCGCAAATAACTTTCGCGGATCGAGTGATCCTGCATGGTCAGGAGCAGGCTGCCTTTCTTGTCGCCGCCGAGCTTCTTCAGCAACGTGCCGCCGAGTTGGGCGACGGTGTAGATGCCCGAGAGCGGCGCTTCGGCCGCGGCGAGGCATTTGAGCCAAGGCTCGAACCCGGCCGGATTGGTCAGCGCCGAGAGCAGCAGTTTTTCGTTTTTGCGCCGGGTTTTCTCGTAGCCGAGGGAGAAGGCCGTGGCCAGCGGCGACCCCATGAACTGCTGGCTGAGCCGGCGGGCGATCAGCGCCTGGCGGTCGCCGCGGGCGAGGAAGGGAATGGTGTCGAGGACATGCTCCTCCTCGGCGACGTTGGCCAGGAGCGCGAAGCGGCTGCCGCGCCGCGGCGCCAGGTAGCGGCTGAAGGCGGCCAGATCGTCAGCGCTGTCGCTGAAACTGCCTTCGGCATCGAGACGCCCCTGCCGCCAGGCATAGGCCGTCAGGCGGTGGGCGTCGAGGTAGAGCAGGCGGCGGGCGGTCATGTCGGCAGCTTGCTGATGATGTCGTAAATCGGGCCGATGACCGAGAGCATGATCCAGCCGAGCAGGAAGCCCATGAACAGCGTCAGCGCCGGCTCGATCAGCGCCTGCGCCTTGCCGACCGATTCCTTGACATCGCGGGTGTAGAAATAACTGACGTTCTCCAGCGCCCGGTCCAGCGCCCCGGAATTTTCGCCGACGCGCAGCATGCGCACCACCAGCGGCGGGAACAGCCCGGCGTCGTGAAAAGCGCCGGCGACGTTGCGCCCTTCGCGGATGGCCTGTTCGGCCTGCTCCAGCGCCTTGCGGACGACGCGGTTGCCGACGATGTTCTGGGTCGTGCGAATGGATTCGAGGACCGGGATGCCGGCGGCGTAGAGCATGGCGAAGGTGCCGGCAAAGCGCGACAGGATGATTTTTTTCAGAATCGGGCCGACGACCGGCAAGCGCAGCTTGAGGCCATCGAACCGGACGCGGGCGATCGGATTGCGGCGGATGATGAAGTTGCCGGCCACGATGACGACCAGCGGCAGCAGCGGCAGCACATACCAGTAGGCGACCAGCAGGTCGGAGATGAAGAACAGCGCCCGGGTATGCGGCGGCAATTGAAAATTCATGGCTTTCACGAATTTTTTGAGTTCCGGCACCATGAAGGTCATGAGAAAAACGCTGGCGATGACGACCACGATGGCGACAAAACTCGGATACAGCAGCAGCTTTTTGGTGTTCGCGGCCAGTTCGTCCTCCCAGCGCAGCGATTCGCCGATGCGCTCGAGCACTTCCGGCAGTTGGCCGCTGCTCTCGCCGGCGCGGATGAGGTTGATGAAGACCTGCGAGAACACGTCGGGATGCGTTTCCATCGCCTGCGACAGGGTCTGGCCGCCCTCGATGTTCTCGATCAGCACCGCCACCACCTCGCGGAAACGCGGATGCTCGATCGAATCGCGCAGGTCGGTCAGGCCGTCGAGGATGGGGACGCCGGCGCGCGTCAGTTGTTCGAGATGAAAGCAGAAATTGATGAGTTCCGGCCGCGGTATGCCGCGCGGCCCGAACAGCGCGCGGTGCTCGACCAGCTTGCCGGTGACCAGATCGAGTTCCATGCGCTTCAGACGCATTTCCAGATCGATCAGGTTGATGGCGTCGAGCCGGCCGGTGGTCATCCGACCTTCGGCGCTGACGGCTTTGTAGTCGAAGAGCATGGCTACATCCGATCCGTCAAATCCACCACGCGCGCCAGTTCCTCCAGCGAGGTGCTGCCGCCCAGCACGCGCCGCAAGCCGTCGTCGGCCAGCGTGCGAAAGCCCTGGGCCGTCGCCCTGGCGCGGATCTCGTGGGTAGTGGCGCGGCGGGCGATCAGTTCGTCGAGGCCGGCGTCGATGCGCAGCAGTTCCATGATGGCGATGCGCCCGCGATAGCCTTGAAAATCGCAGTGCTCGCAGCCGTTCGGGCTGAACAGCACCGGCCGCTGGCCGTCGGCGAGTTGGCCGAGCGGGCCGAGCAGCCGCAATTCGTGCGCCTCGGCCTGGTAGGGCGACTTGCAATGCTCGCACAGGCGGCGGATCAGGCGCTGGGCGACGATGCCGATGATGTTGCCGGCCATGATGTCGGGCAGCACGCCGATGTCGAGCAGGCGCGGCACTGCGCCGATGGCGGAATTGGTGTGCAGGGTGGTGAACACCTGATGCCCGGTCATGGCGGCGCGGAAGGCCATTTCGGCGGTCTCGGCATCGCGCACCTCGCCGACCAGAATGACATCCGGGTCCTGGCGCATCATCGAGCGGATGCCGTTGGCAAAATCGAGCTTGGCGTTTTCCGCCACCGAGGTCTGGCGCACCAGGGTCATCGGATATTCGACCGGGTCTTCGAGGGTCATGATGTGGATGCCCTCGGCGTTGATGTGATTGAGCACCGAATAGAGCGTCGTCGTCTTGCCGCTGCCGGTCGGGCCGGTGACCAGGATGATGCCTTCGGGCCGGGCGATCATCAGCTTCAACTGGAGCAGATGATCCTCGGCCAGGCCCAGTTGTTCGAGCGGCACGATGCCTTTCTGCCGGTCGAGAATGCGCAGCACGATATTCTCGCCGTGGATGGTCGGCTGGCTGGCGACGCGGAAATCAATGGCCCGGCCCGACACCGACAGGCTGATGCGGCCATCCTGCGGCGCGCGCATCTCGGCGATGTTCATGCCCGACAGCACCTTGATGCGCACCGTCATCGCCGGCCAGTAGGATTTGTGCAGGGCGCGTATCTGCCGCAGCATGCCGTCGATGCGGTAGCGGATGCGCAAGAAATTGGCTTCCGGCTCGAAGTGGATGTCCGAGGCTTCGTGCTTCACGGCGTCGGTGAGGATGGAGTCGATCAGCCGGACGACCGGCTGGCTGTACTGGTCGTCGCTGGCCGAAATGCTCTTCCAGTCGATCTCGCCGGTTTCGATCTCGTGCAGGATGCCGTCGATCGACAGTTCGTGGCCGTAATACTGGTCGATGGCCCGGTCGATTTCCGACTCGCCGGCGAGCAGCGTCTCAATCTCGGTATGTTCTTCGAGCAGCGTGCGCACGCGGTCGAGACCGACGACGTTGTTGACATCGGAAATCGCCAGCGTCAGCCGCCGGTTGTGCGCATCGTAAGCGAGCGGCAGCAGGCGGTAGCGCTTGGCCAACTCGCGCGGCACCCGTTTCAGCGCCTGCGGGTCGACCACCGCATGCGACAGGTCGATGCACTGTTTGCCGAGATTCTCCGACAGCGCCTGGCGCAAGGTGGCCTCGGTGACGAAGCCGAGCGCCACCAGGAGCTTGCCGAGCGGCTGGTTGTGCTTCATCTGCTCCAGCAGCGCGATGCGCAACTGGTCTTCCGACAGGATGCCTTCGGCAATCAGAATCTGGCCGAGCGGACGGCGATGCAGCATCGACGGACTCATCAGGGCGGAGAATCTGGCAACAGCGCGGCCAGGCGGCGGCGCACCTGCTCGGCGTCGAAAGCCGCCGGTCGCCGCGCGGCGGCTTCCAGCGCCAGCCGATAATGCTGGGCGGCGGGGCGGGGCTGGCGCAACTGGTCGAGGCTGACCGCCAGGTTGAACAGATAGTCGGGATTGTCGTTGTCGGCGGCGACGGCGTTGAAAAAATGCTGCTGCGCTTCGGCCCAGCGCTGCTGGCGGGCGTAGAGATTGCCCAGGGCAAAATTCAGTTCGGCCGATTGCGGCTGGGCGGCGAGCAGGGTTTTCAGCCGGCTCTCCGCCGCCTGCGCCTCGCCGCCGGCGGCGAGGCCGGAGAGCGCCGCCGCCTGCACCGCCGGATCGCTCGGGTCGGCAACCAGCGCCCGCTGCCGCCAGCTTTCCGCCTCGTCCGGCCGGCCCTGATGCTGGGCAATGGCGGCCAGGGCCAGCAGGGCGTCGGTCTGGTTGGGATCGCGCTGCAACACCAGGGCGAAAGCCTGGCTGGCGCCCGCCAGATCGCCGGCCTGGAGTCGGGCGTGCGCGTAGACGAGATCGGGATCGAGGCGCGGCGGGGTGCGCGCTACGCGAATCAGCGACGCGACCGGCGGCGCTTCGGCGCGCGGCGGCGCTGCGAGCATTGGCGACAGGGTCGGCGGTGGCCGCGGCGCGGCGGCTGGCAACGGCGGCGATTCTGCCGGCGGCGCTGGCGCGACCAGCGCTGGCGCGACCGGTGCGATCGGTGCGACCGGCTCGGCGGACGGGCGACTGGCGGCAACGGGTAACGGTTGGCCTGCGCCGCTCAAACCGCCGGAGTCGAGACTGCTCATCTGATGCCAGACGTAGCCGCCGATGGTCAAGGCGACCAGCGCCAGGCCGCCGAGAGCCAGCCATAGCGGGCCACGATGGCCGGCCGCCGGCTCCGGCTTGACGATGAAGCTGTTGCGGGCCACGGCTTGAGCGCCGGGCGCTGTGAACCGGGCGGCTGACGGTTCCGCCCTGGGCGTCGCCGCCGCGGCCAGTTCGGCATCGACGGCAGCGAGATGGGCGGCCAGATCGGGCAGTGGCCCGGCGGTCGCATCGCGGGCCAGCGGCTCCAGGCTCAGGCCCTCGCCACGGCTCGCCTCTTCCTGGCCTGGAGCGCTCGGCGGGCGAGCGGCTTTGCTCGCTTCCGCTCGTTTCAGGGCCTCCATCAACAGGCTCATGATGCCGTGCCCTCAGCGACTGGGGGTGATGTTGAAAGGCCGTGCTTCGTTCGGCTGGGCGAAGAAGTCATCGCCGGGCACCTGCCCGCGCAGACTGGCGAAATCGCCGTCGATGCTAGGGTCGCGGATGACGACCGGACGCAGCAGGATGACCAGTTCGGTTTTCTGCGCCTGGTTGTTGCGGTTGTTGAACAGCTCGCCGAACAGGGGAATCTGGCCGACCACGGGGACGCGCTGGTTCTGGTAGTCGATCTTGTCTTCCATCAGGCCGCCGAGTACGGCGATGCTGCCGCTGGCGACGCGCATGACGGATTCGATCTCCTTGGTGCGGATGACCGGAACCTTGTTGCGGATGGGCGGGGTGCTGTTGAGCAGGGCCGGATTGGGGTCATCCACCTCGCGGGTGATTGACGTGATGGTCGGGCGGACATTGAGCGTGATGGCGTCGTTGTCGCTGATCTGCGGCGTGACGCTGACCACCAGGCCAACCGAAACCGACTGCGGGGTCGTGGTGTAGGTGGTCTGGGTGCCGACCTGGGCGGTCGAGGTCGTGTCGGCCTTGACATTGAAATAAACGTAGTTTTCCACCACCTTCAAGAGGGCCGTCTGATTGTTCATCACCGACAGGCGCGGGCTGGAAAGCACCTTGGTCGTGCCAAAGGCGTTGAACAGGGTCACCACCGCCTTGGGATCGAAGTTGGGGTCGCTGCCGCGCGAATAAGTCAGATTGACGGCGTTGGGCGTCGCCGTGCTGCCCAGGAAGGAGAAAGCGCCGCCGCGAACCAGACTTTGCCAGTTGATGCCCTGCTGGTAAGCGTCGCTGAGGGCGACCTCGACGATGGTCGCCTCGATCAACACCTGACGCCGGGCCGAGTTGGTGACGCGGTCGAGGAATTCCTGGATGCGGGCATGCTGGCGCTGGGTGGCGCGGACGGTGACGACGCCGGTTTCGGCATTGATGATGACCGAGGCCGCTTCGCGGAAAGTGCTGGTGCGATAGACGGCGGTGCTGGCTTGTTGATTGTTGGCGATTGGAGTGGCATTGGTTTGCAGGGCATTGGCGATGTTCCGGGCCGCGCCGCGACCGGTTTGCGGCAACGCCGCCGCGCCGCTGGCCTGGTGTTCGGTGTTTTGCTCGACGACGGTTTCGCTGGAACCTTCCGGCAGAATCTTGTCGGTTTCGCGCAGCAGGTCCTGGATATTTTTTTCCAGCGATTCCCAGAAGCGGTTTTTCGAGCTGTTCTCGATCTGCGTGGTCGACACATTGCCGCCGGAACCGCCGACCATCGCGCCGGAGGTGCTGCCGACGCCGGTGGCGATCTGGGTATTGGTCGAAACGGTGGCCGTGACGTTGCGCGACATGTTCACGTAATCGACGTGGTAATGCTTGAGGAAGGGCGAATCGGGCATCACCGCCAGATTCGGCCCATCCTGCTCGAAGCGGATATCCACCTGTTTGGCGATGCGGCTGAGAATTTGCGGCAGCGTCTGGTCGATGGCATTGAGCGTCACGACGCCGGTGATGCCGGGGTGGATGTCGAAACTGACCTTGGCGTCGCGCGCCAGGACAAACAGCAGGTCATGCACCGGCACGTTGTTGACCACCACGCTGAAGGTTTCAGCCTTGGCCTGCGGGCGCGGCGCGGGCAGGGCCAGCGTTTGCTGCACCGGGGCCGGGATCGGGGCGGGAGTAACCGTGGACGCGGCGGCGGTTTCGCCGCGCAGATGGCCGGCAAGCGGTTCGCGTGGCGTCGGGGCCGTGCAGGCAGCTAACAGCAGGGTGATGAGCGTTGCGCTGAAATATCCGATTTTCATCGGTTCTTTACCTACCTTGTCTCGGCTGTCAAGCGCCATTCAGACTGAATCGGGCCGATGCTAGCATGTTTGCCGACAGGGCGTCATGATTCCGGCGAAACGCTGTATTCCGCCGTTGACCGGCGGGCGTACTTTCTTTTGCTTCGCCAAAAGAAAGTACGCCCGCGCGTCAGGCGCGGAACACAGCGCTTGAGAAAAACCAACGCCCGCGCGTCAGGCGCGGAAAACTGCATTTCAGCGCAGGCGCGACACCTGCCGCGGGAAAGGCTGCGCCGCCTTGATCGATTCGGGCAGCGCCAGCATGGCGGCGGCAGCGGTTTCGCGGTCGGGGAAATCGCCATAAATGACGCCGACCCGGTCGCGGCCCGAGAGGCTGGAGCGGTAGACGCGCAGTTCATCCGGGTCGAGAACCTCGCTGGCGCGGGCGATGAAGCCCTCGACCTGGCCGGTGTTGGCGGCGTCGGTGGCCAGCAGTTGAAGGAAATAATGCCGGCGCGGCGCGCTCTCGATCCACGCCGCGTATTGTTCCATGTGCTTGCGGGTCAGCGGCCCGAAATACAGGTTGGCAGGCGGCGCGGGCGCTTCGGCCAGACCCGGCGGGCGTGCGGGTATCGGCTTGGCGGTTGTTGCCGCGCTTTCCGGAGCGGGGCCGTGGGTGCGCAGCGTGAAGGCGAGAATCAGCAGGATCACCGCCAGCAGGGTACCGGTCAGGCCCCAGAGCAAGCCGTTGTTGTCCGCTGGCTCGGCGCCTTGCAATGGCGCGAAGCGGGCGTCCTGGACGGCGCTGGCGACATCGTTGCCAGCGACCTGGCGGCTGCTGCGGGTATAGGCGGCGAGCAGCGCTTTGTCGGCGAGGATGTTGATGCGCCGCGACAGCCCCTGGGAGGCTGCGGCGATCTGGCTGATGGCTTCCGCGCTGAAAGGGCTGGGGCCGGCGTAGCCGGCGGTGTGCAGGCGGAATTCGAGGTAGCCGGCGATGTCGTCGGCCTTGAGCGGACTCAGATTGAAGTGCTGGGTGATGCGCTCGCGCAACGGGCGCATGGCGTTGGCGGCGAGGCGTTCATCGAGTTCGGGCTGGGCGAACAGGACGATTTGCAGGAGCTTGGCGGACTTGGATTCGAGGTTGGAGAGGAGCCGGATTTCTTCCAGCGACTCGGCCGGCATGGCGTGGGCTTCGTCGATCAGCAGCACCACTTTCTTGCCGGCGGCGTAACGCTCGATCAGCGTTTCCTGCACGGCGCGCATCAGCGCGTGCGGCGCTTTGCCAACGCTCTCGATGCCCAGTTCATCGGCCAGCGCGCCGAGCATGTCGTGGCGCGACAGCGAGGGATTGGCGAGATACAGCGTGTCGACGCTGGCCGGCAGGCGTTCGAGCAGCATCCGGCAGAGCATGGTCTTGCCGCTGCCGACCTCGCCGCTCACCTCGATGATGCCCTCGTCCTGGGTGATGGCGTAGATCAGCGCCTCGAGCGTCGGGCCGCGGTTGGCGCCGGAAAAGAAATAATCGGTGTGCGGCGTGATGCGAAAGGGCGGCTCGCGCAGCCCGAAATGTTCCAGGTACAGGCTCATCGGCGGTTCCAGCTTTCCATGCGGTTGTACAGGGTGGTGCGGTTGAGGCCGAGACGGCGGGCGGCGCGGCTCATGTTGCCGCCGGAGAGTTCGATGGCCGCCTCGATGTAGCCGCGCTCCCACAGTTCGAGCGTGGCGTCGAGGGTCAGGCTCTCGGTCTGTTCGAGATGCCGGCGCGCCGCCTCGCGCACACGGTCGAGGTCGACGGCGGCGAGGGCGCCGGGCGTCGGCGGCGGCTCCTCATCGTTGCTGTCAAACTCGCTGCGCAGCCGCTCCGCGCCGACTTCCTGGCCGGGGTGGCTGGCGACCAGGCGGATCACGATGTTGCGCAATTCGCGCACATTGCCGGGGAAGGGGTAAGCGCGCCACAGCGCCCGCGCCGCCGGGCTGAGCGAGAAGGGCGTCAGGCCGGCCTGGGCGGCGTAAAGCCGGGCGAAATGGTCGAGCAGCAGCAGGCGGTCGTCGCCCATGTCGCGCAGGCTGGGCACGGCGACGGAAAAGACCGACAGGCGATGGTAAAGATCGGCGCGAAAGCGGCCGGCGCGGATCTCCTGGCGCAGATCGCGGTTGGTGGCGGCGATGATGCGGGCATGGGAGCGGCGGGTCTGGGTTTCGCCGACGCGCTGGTATTCGCCGTTTTCGAGGACGCGCAGCAGCTTGGGCTGCAATTCCAGCGGCAACTCGCCGATTTCGTCGAGAAACAGCGTGCCGCCGTCGGCATCCTCGAAATAACCCGATTTGGCGGCGGCAGCGCCGGTAAAAGCGCCGCGGGCATGGCCGAACAGGGTCGGTTCAAGCAGCGCCGGCGAGATGGCGGCGCAGTTCAGGGCGAGGAAGGGTTTGTCGCGGCGGACGGTCAGGCGATGCAGATGGTAGCTGGCGACGATGTCCTTGCCGCTGCCCGACTCGCCCTCGATCAGCACCGGAAAGGCGAGGTCGGCATACTGGCCGAGTTGCAGGCGCAGGCGCTGCATCGGCGGGCTGTCGCCGATCAGGCCGGCGGCCGGCTCGACCGTTGGCGCTTCGCCGAAGCGCAGCGCTTGTCGCAGCAGGGCGCCGAGTTGCCCCGGATCGCAGGGCTTGCCGACGAAATCAATGGCGCCCAAGGTACGCGCGCGGCGGGCGTTGTCATCGTCATTCTGGCCGGTCAGGACGATGATCTTCATGTCCGGGGCCAGGGCCAGCAGATCGCCGATCAGCGCGAAGCCCTCGTCCGGCCGATGCGGCAGCGGCGGCAGACCGAGATCGACCAGCGCCAGGCGCGGCGTCTGGCGCAGTTGGCGCAGCAGATTCAGGGTATGTGGGCGGGAATGGCTGGTGACGACGTCGAAATCCCCGGCGAAGGCGAAACCGAGCGATTCGACAATCAGCGGGTCGTCGTCGACGATCAGCAGCAGGGGCTTGGCGACAGGCAAGGAGACCATATTCCAGAGAAAACTCATCCGATTATAGCCTCGTCGCCGCGGCGGGATGGCCGCAATACGGTTCACTTAAGCACAATCACCTCTACAGTCATGCTGCGCGCAGTCGCAGCATCCATGCGGTTTGTGGATTCTGCGTACTGCGACTTCGCGCAGCATGACACGCTTCGCTACGTGCAGAATGACAAACTCCTTAAGTGAACCGTATTGGGCCGTACAGGGCAATCGCACGAATCCGGTTGTCATGGCGAAGGTTGTGCGAAGGCACAACGTCCGCTCCCTCTCCCCGCCGAGCGGGGCGAGGGAGTCTCACCTGCCGACGCTCAGGTAATGACAAATACGTTCATGCAATCGCCCTGTTGGGCCGTATTGGGGATGGCCGGGGTTTCTGCGCTTCTGCTAAACTTGCGGGAATTTTTCCCCGAGAGCGCGATTTGTCGGACGACATCCTGGTCGATATCGAAGACCTGCATTTCCACTATGACGGGCGGCCCGTGCTGCAAGGAATCAACATGAAGATTCCGCGCGGCAGGGTGGTGGCCATCATGGGTGGTTCCGGCTGCGGCAAGACCACGCTGCTGCGCTGCATCGGCGGCCAGTTGAAGCCGACCGGCGGGCGCGTGCGCCTGGGGCGGCACTGCGTGTCGGAGATGGCGCACGCCGAGTTGTATGGCCTGCGCCGCAAGATGGGCATGCTGTTCCAGTTCGGGGCGCTGTTTACCGACATGTCGGTGTTCGACAACGTGGCTTTTCCGATCCGCGAACATACCGACATGTCCGAGGACATGATCCGCGATCTGGTGTTGATGAAGCTCGCCGCCGTCGGCCTGCGCGGCGCGCATCAGTTGATGCCCGGCGAGTTGTCCGGTGGCATGGCGCGGCGCGTGGCGCTGGCGCGGGCGGTGGCGCTCGATCCGATGCTGGTCATGTACGACGAGCCGTTTACCGGCCTCGATCCGATTGCGCTCGGCGTCATCGGCCAGTTGATCCGTAAGCTCAACGACGCGCTCGGCGCGACCTCGATCATGGTGACTCACGACGTCCAGGAGTCGTTGCTGATCGTCGATTACATCTATTTCATTGCCGACGGCCGCATCGTCGCCGAGGGCACGCCGGACGAACTGCGCGCCTCGCGCGATCCCTACGTGCATCAGTTTGTCCATGCCGAGGTCGATGGGCCGGTGCGTTTCAATTATCCGGCGCCGCCCTTGCGCGACGATTTTCTCGGGGCGGCGCATGGCTAATCCCGTCGCCCTGCTGCGTCAACTCGGACATGCGACGATCGAGCGCATCTGGCGGCTCGGTTTCGCCGCCCGCTTTCTGGCCGCGATCCTGCGTTTTTCCGGCACGGCCTTCAGCCGCCCGCAGTTGACGGCGCGCGAAGTCTATTTCAGCGGCGTCTTGTCGCTCTTGATTATTTCCGTCTCCGGCCTCTTTGTTGGCCTGGTGCTCGGCTTGCAGGGTTTCGAGACCTTGCAGCGCTTTGGCTCGACCGAGGCGCTGGGCATTCTCGTGGCGCTGTCGCTGGTGCGCGAACTGGGACCGGTGGTCGCCGGGCTGCTGTTCGCCTCGCGCGCCGGCTCGGCGATCACCGCCGAAATCGGCCTGATGAAAACCACCGAGCAGTTGAAGGCGATGGACATGATGGCGGTCAACCCGATCGCCCGCATCGTCGCCCCGCGTTTCTGGGGCGGCGTCATCGCCATGCCCTTGCTGGCGGCGCTGTTCTCGGCCATGGGCGTGCTCGGCGGCTGGCTGATCGGCGTCGTTTTCATCGGCGTCGACGACGGCGCCTTCTGGTCGCAGATGCAGTCCGGCGTCGATTTTCGCTATGACATTGTGAACGGCGTCATCAAGAGTTTTGTCTTTGGCGTCGCGGTGTCGCTGATTGCCGTTTTTGAAGGCTACGATTGCCAGCCGACCGCCGAGGGCGTGTCGCGGGCCATCACGCGAACCGTGGTCACTTCGGCGCTGGCCATCCTGGCGCTGGATTTCGTTCTTACTTCATTCATGTTTCGGGGGGCTTGATGAATCGCACCGCCATCGACCTGTGGGTCGGCATTTTCGTCGCCATCGGCATCGCTTCGCTGCTCTTTCTCGCGCTCAAGGTCGGCAATCTGGCCTCCGCCCACCTGTCGAATCTGTACACGCTGGAGGCCAAGTTCGACAACATCGGCGGGCTGAAGGTGCGCGGCCCGGTCAAGAGCGCCGGCGTGCTCGTTGGCCGCATCGCCGACATCCGCTTCGATCCGGCCAGCTACGAAGCCGTGGTGACGATGTCCATCGATGGTCGTTACCGCTTCCCGCGCGATACCTTCGCCTCGATCTACACGGCGGGCCTGCTCGGCGAGCAGTTCATCGGCCTCGACGTCGGCGGCGACGAGACGATGCTCAATCCTGGCGAAACGATCAAGAAGACGCAGTCGGCGGTGGTGCTGGAGAAACTCATCAGCCAGTTCATGTTCAACAAGGCCGCCGAAGGAAAGGAGACGACCCAATGATGACTGCACCGATCAGCCGCTGGCTGCGCGCCGCCCTGCTGGCTGCCGGTCTGCTCGCCGCCGCCGGCGTCATGGCCGAGGAGGAGGGGAGTTCGCCAGAACGCAATCCGCGCGATCCTTACGAAAGATTCAACCGCGCGATGTTCGCCGTCAACGAGGTGATGGACACTTACGCGGTCAGGCCGGCCGCCCGGGTTTACGATGCCGCCGCGCCGCTGCCGGTCAAGATGTCCGTCGGCAATTTCTTCTCCAATGTTGGCGATCTGTGGATCGGCGTGAACAACGCGCTCCAGGGCAAGGGCGGCGATGCCGGCAGCGATCTGGCGCGCCTCTTGATCAATTCGACGGTCGGCATTTTCGGCCTTTTCGATGTCGCCAGCGAACTCGGCCTGGAGCATCATGAGGAAGATTTCGGCCAGACGCTCGCGGTCTGGGGCGTCGGCGATGGCGGCTTTCTTTTCCTGCCCATACTCGGGCCGCGCACCGTGCGCGACGCCGCCGCCTGGGGCGTCGATTATGCGGCCGATCCGGTGCGCATCGTCGATCCTGTCTGGGTCAGCAACAGCGCCACCGTGCTCCGCTTCGTCGATATGCGCGCCAGCCTGCTGCCGGCGGACAGGATCATCGACGAGGCGGCGTTCGACCGCTACAGCTACATCCGCGACGCCTACCTGCAACGGCGGCGCAATCTGATTTTCGACGGTCGTCCGCCGCGGCTGGACGACGATGACTGATTTCCCATACCCATACCCATGCCCCTGCCGATCATGAAAAAACTTCTCGCCTTTATCGCCGCCGCCTGTTTCGCCCTGCCGGTCCTCGCCGAGCAGGCGCCGAACGAACTGGTGCAGCAGGTCACCGACGAAGTGCTCGACATCGTCCAGAAAGACCGCGACATCCAGAATGGCAACACCGCCAGGATCATCGAGATGGTGGACCAGAAGGTGCTGCCGCATTTCAACTTCACGCGCATGACGGCGCTGGCGGTCGGCAAGGACTGGCGCAAGGCCAGCCCGCAGCAGCAGCAGCAACTGGCCGAGCAGTTCAAGACGCTGCTGGTGCGGACTTATGCCAACGCCCTGACCAGTTACCGCAACCAGAAGGTCGTCTACAAGCCGTTCAGGATGAAGCCCGAGGATACCGATGTGCTGGTTCGCACCGAGATCCAGCAGCCGGGCGCCAAGCCGATCGGCCTCGATTACAGCCTGGAGCGCAAGGACGGCGGCGCCTGGAAGGTGTATGACGTGACGGTTGCCGGCATCAGTCTGGTCACCAATTACCGCGACCAGTTCGCCCAGGAAGTGCGCAGCGGCGGCATCGACGGCCTGATCGCCTCGATCTCGGCCAAGAACCGCTCGCTGGAAGCCGGCCAGGCCCAGGCCAAGAAATGATCGAGCGCGACGCAGAGCGGCTGCTGGTCAAGGCGCCGCTGTTGATGGCCAATGCCCGCGGCCTGCTCGACGCGGGCCGCGCCGCCCTGCGGGCGGGCGAACAGATTTTCGATTTTTCCCAGGCCGGCGAAGCCGATTCCTCGGCCCTCGTCGTCATGTTCGGCTGGCTGCGCAGCGCATCGGCCGCGCAGGCGACCATCCGTTTCGCGCACATTCCGCCCGGCGTCCTGTCGCTGGCCGAACTGTACGGCGTGACCGAATTGCTGCCGCTCGCCTGAGCGGCGTTTCATGACCGCCGCGGTTTCCATTATTGACGTCGTCAAGCGTTTCGGCGCGCTGCAAGCGCTGGCCGGCGTCTCGCTCGACATCGGCGAGGGCGAGTTTTTCGGCCTGCTGGGGCCGAACGGGGCGGGCAAAACGACCCTGATCTCGACGCTGGCCGGCCTGGTTCGCCCCGATTCCGGCGTGCTGAAGGTCATGGGCCACGATGTCGTCAGCGATTTCCGCGCCGCCCGCCGGCTGCTCGGCGTGGTGCCGCAGGAGCTGGTTTTCGACCCCTTTTTCAGCGTGCGCGAGACGCTGCGCATCCAGTCCGGCTATTTCGGCATACGCGGCAATGACGACTGGATCGACGAAATCCTCGCCAATCTCGATCTGACCGCCAAGGCCGAGACCAACATGCGGCGTCTGTCGGGCGGCATGAAGCGCCGCGTGCTGGTGGCGCAGGCGCTGGTGCACAAGCCGCCGGTGATCGTCCTCGACGAGCCGACCGCCGGCGTCGACGTCGAATTGCGCCAGGGACTGTGGCAATTCATCCGCCGCCTCAATGCCGAGGGCCATACCATCGTCCTGACCACGCACTATCTGGAAGAAGCCGAGGCGCTGTGCAAACGCATCGCGCTGATGAAGCAGGGGCGAGTGGTGGCGCTCGACACCACGGCCAACCTGCTGGCCGGGTATCCGGGGGCGTCGCTCGAAGACATTTTTATCAAGACGATGCACGCATGATCGGCTTCTGGACCCTGTTTGAAAAAGAAGTGCTGCGCTTCTGGAAGGTCGCCTTCCAGACCGTGGCGGCCCCGGTGCTGACGGCGCTGCTCTATCTGCTGATTTTCAACCATGTGCTCGACGCCCATGTCCGGGTGCATGGCCTCTCTTACGGCAGCTTCCTGATTCCCGGTCTGGTCATGATGCAGGTGGTGCAAAACGCCTTCGCCAATTCCTCGTCGAGCCTGATCCAGGCCAAGATCACCGGCTCCATCGTGTTCGTGCTGCTGCCGCCGATTTCTTACGGCGCTTTTTTCGCCGCCTACGTGCTGGCGGCCCTGTTGCGCGGGCTGATGGTCGGCGTCGGCGTCTTGCTGGTCACCGCCGGGTTCGCCGATCTGCAAGCAGTCGCGCCGGGGTGGATCATCGCTTTCGCCCTCTTGAGCGGCTCGCTGTTCGGCGCGCTGGGCATGATCGCCGGCATCTGGGCCGAGAAATTCGACCAACTGGCGGCCTTTCAGAACTTTCTCATCATGCCGCTGACCATGCTCTCCGGCGTCTTTTACTCGATCCACTCGCTGCCCGCTTTCTGGCAGGGCGTGTCGCACTACAATCCCGTTTTTTACATGATCGACGGCTTCCGCTACGGCTTTTTCGGTGTCTCCGACATCTCGCCGGTGCACAGTTTCGCCGTCGTCTTTGCCTGCTTCGCCGGCGTCACCCTGCTGACGCTGGAACTGCTCCGGCGCGGCTGGAAACTCCGAGGTTAAAAACCCATGATGCACCCCGAGCAAATCAAGCAACTCATCCGGGCCGGGATGGCTTGCGAGCATCTCGAACTCGACGGCGACGGCCAGCATTTCGCCGCCCTCGTCGTCAGCGCCGAATTCGCCGGCAAGAACCGCGTGCAGCGCCAGCAGCGCGTCCATCAAACCCTCAAGGAGAAGCTCGACAGCGGCGAACTGCACGCCCTGTCCTTCAAGACCCTGACCCCGGAAGAATGGAGCGCCCAGCGTGGATAAACTCTTGCTCCAGGGCGGCGCGCGGCTCTCCGGCGAAGTCGCCATCTCCGGCGCCAAGAACGCCGCGCTGCCGATTCTCTGCGCTTCACTGCTCAGCGCCGAGCCGTTGCGCCTGACCAATGTGCCGCATCTCAACGACATTTCGACCATGCTGCGTCTCCTGGGCGAAATGGGCGTCGGCGTCACCCTGGAAGCCGACGGCCTCATTCTCGACGGCAGCGGCCTGAACAATCCGGTCGCCTCCTACGAGCGGGTCAAGACCATGCGCGCCTCGATTCTCGTCCTCGGCCCGCTGCTCGCCCGCGGCGGCGAGGCCCGCGTCTCGCTGCCGGGCGGCTGCGCCATCGGCGCCCGGCCGGTCGATCAGCACATCAAGGGCTTGCAGGCGATGGGCGCCGACATCAAGGTCGAGCAGGGCTACGTCCACGCCACCGCCAGGCGCCTCAAAGGCGCGCGCATCTGCACCGACATGGTCACCGTGACCGGCACCGAAAACCTGATGATGGCCGCCTGTCTGGCCGAGGGCGAGACGATCATCGAAAACGCCGCCCGCGAGCCGGAAGTGGTCGATCTCGCCAACTGCCTCATCAGCATGGGGGCGCGCATTTCCGGGGCCGGCACCGCCATCATCCGCATCCAGGGCGTCGCCAAGCTGCACGGGGCGACGCACGCCATCATGCCCGACCGCATCG
>Ga0209628_10000299_pt1 | contig 29882 bp, 25 predicted proteins | sample TergutCu122P4_FD_187285 | JGI IMG/M metagenome (GOLD analysis project Ga0209628, IMG submission 187285) | Cubitermes ugandensis P4 segment gut microbial communities from Kakamega Forest, Kenya - Cu122 P4 (SPAdes) (version 2) | ecosystem: Host-associated > Arthropoda: Insects > Digestive system...
CGAATAAATCGGTGTCATCTGTGTGCAATCAATTCTGTTATTTAGTTACTCACAATTCATAATTGAAAAGGTTGTACTTTTGCGGTGTTATTTCAAAACGTAACGATATGGATGCAAGGATAAAATACATAAACATTTTGCAACGTTTCAAGCAAGAACACGGCAATGAATACGGTATTACACGAATAGGTATATTTGGTTCGGTTGCGCGAAACGAGTATACCGAAGAAAGTGATGTTGATGTTTTGGTGGAAGCGGCTGAATTGGATTTGTTTTCACGGATAGGTATCAAGCAACAATTAGAAAAAATGATGGGTGTTCCGGTTGATGTGATTCGCCAATCGAAGTATATGCGTCCAAGATTTAAAAAAAGAATAGAAAATGAGGTAATATATGTATGACAAAACGCTAATTATAGATGGTTTACTTGATATAGAGGAAGCATTATTACATATTATTGATAGAACCTCGTGGATAAAAGCTGCAGACGATTTTGCTTCCACACCCAGAGGAATGGATATGTTGGATGTAGTTACTATAAGGTTTATAGCTATCGGTGAAGAAATAAAAAAAATAGACAAACGTACCCCATGGACAATTACTTATTCAATATTCAAATGTTGATTGGGGAATAATTACACGATTGAGAAATCTTATTGCACACGAGTACTTTCGTGTTGATGCTGAAGAAATTTTTAATACAGTTCAAACCAGAGTAAAACCTTTGTTAACAACCATAAAACAAATGATTTTCGATTTGGGAAAAGTTCAATAAACAAACGTGATACAATCGAATACAAAGCCGCAAATCTTACTTCCGAAGAGATAAAATCTACGATTTACTGGGTAGGGAAGTGTCGGTGTGCAGGTTGTCAAACGGTAACATCAATATTTCGACGTTGTTGTCGAGTGTTACTGAAATAAAACTGAATGTGTTCCGGTATTTGTAAACAGCAATATCAATTCTTGATCATTTTGTTCCCAAACTAACAACCAATCAGGTTGTATATGACATTCAATCCGTCCTCGAAATTTCCCTTTTAAAGGATGAGGATTGTATTTTGAAGGCAAAGTTCCAGTAGCAACTAAAATAGAAATGGCTTCTTTTAACAATGCAATATTTAATCCTCTCTTAATGCAAAGTTTATAGTCTTTTTTTAAAACGATTGGTATATTTAATATGATACATCTACAATTCAAGTTGTCTAAATAAATCCTCAACATCCTGCGCTTGATAAACTCTGCCCATTTCAACATCTTCGATAGACTCTTCCATACCACTTTTTTTTCTTTTGGGCGTTTTTATTGTAAAAAAACCGGATTCTCTGATACGTTCAAGAAAATCAACAACTCCTTTTGTATGTGTGTCATATTCTAATGTTATTGTTGCCATATTTTCATTTTTTTTAATTACGCTGCAAAAATACAACTAATAATTCAATTAGTGATTAATTGTCGGATTTTACTTTAAGAAAAAATTGTATCTTTGCCCCCATTAAACCCACATATCATCCTTTAAAAATATAGAATATGGCATCAACAGCAGATTTTCGTAACGGATTGACAATTTATTTTAATAATGAACTCTACACAATCATTGAATTTCAACATGTAAAACCAGGAAAAGGCGCAGCATTTGTCCGTACCAAATTAAAAAATGTGAAGACAGGAAAAGTGCTTCCTAATACATTTCCATCCGGAACAAGAGTGGACATAGCCCGTGTTGAGCGTAGAAAATACCAATACCTTTATCAAGAAGGTGAACAATATCAGTTTATGAATTTAGACGATTACGAACAGATTGGTATTGACGGCGAATTAATCAACGCTCCCGATTTGATGAAAGAAGGGCAAGAAGTGGACATCGTCATTCATGCCGACACAGATACACCGTTATTTTGCGAATTACCCGCCTTTGTCGAAATGCAGATAACCTATACCGAACCCGGAATGAAAGGCGACACAGCAACCAATACCTTAAAACCGGCAACCGTCGAAACAGGCGCAATAGTACGCGTACCTCTCTTTGTTGAAGAAGGCGAATGGATTAGAGTGGACACCCGCACCCATGAATATGTCGAAAGAATAAAAAAATAGCACCCTGTTTATGAAGTTCGAACAACCATATACCGTATCCGAACTTGCTTCATGGTTGGGACGAAAATTCGTCGGTCTCAATCAAAAGATTACAGGATTAAACGAAATTCACGTTGTAGAAGAAGGCGATGTTACTTTTGTTGACCATCCGAAATACTACGACAAGTCGTTGAATAGCAAGGCTTCCGTTGTTATCATCAATCAAGAAATTACATGTCCGGAAGGAAAATCTTTGATTATATCAGAAGACCCTTTTGACGATTTCGTAAAAATCATTCTACATCATCGTCCGTTTGTTGCAAACAACACAGCAGTCAGTACGAGCGCAGAGATAGGGAAGGGTACTGTGATACAACCCAATACGTTTATAGGCGACCATGTAAAAATCGGGAAAAACTGCATCATCCATTCCAACGTTTCCATCTATCCGCATACCGTTATCGGTGATAATGTGGTGATTCATTCTTCGACAGTTGTTGGCGCCGACGGATTTTATTTTCAAAAGAAAAACGGTATTTACCGCAAATTTGAATCCTGTGGTCGCGTTGTCATAAAAGATAACGTTGAAATCGGAGCAGGCTGTGCCATTGACCGCGGCGTAACAGGCAATACCACCATAGGAACCGGCACAAAATTGGATAATCAAGTACAGATAGGACATGATACTACCATCGGAAACAACTGTTTAATCGGCGCTCAATGCGCTATTGCCGGCGTTACCACCATCGAAGACGACGTCATTCTTTGGGCGCGGGTAGTTATCAATAAAGACATAATTATTGGAAAAGGAGTAGTGATGTTGGCTACCTCAGGCGCCGATAAAAATATCACTGAAGCAGGAACTTATTTTGGCTCACCTGCACAACCGGTGATGACAGCATGGCGCGAAATGGCAGCAATTAGGCAATTGCCGGACTTTTTGAAGAAAATATCAAAAAAATAATGAATATGGAAGCAACAGTTTTAAATTCCACGCAGTTACATCTGTTAAGAATGTTTTCCTATAATAGAGACGAAAAAAGTTTTAATGAATTAAAAGAAGTATTGTTTAATTACTACTGCCAAAGAATGAATGAAGAAGGGAAACGGATTTGGAAAGAAAAAAACCTGAATAATGAAATAATGCGTGAAATCTTGAATACACATTTAAGAACACCTTACAAATGAAAATAGTTTTAGATACAAACTGTTTGCTCGTTTCTGTGCAGGAATATTCAGATTATTTTTGGTTATGGGAAGCATTCTGTGATAACAAATTTATTTTGTGTTATACTGACGAAATTTTGAATGAATATCAAGAAATCATATCACGTTACTATTCTGTCGAATTTGCAAAATTAGTAATTGATGCCATCATAAATGCGCCTAATATAGAGCAGATTAAAGTATATTACAAATGGTTACTGATTCTTGCCGATCCAGATGATAATAAATTTGTTGATAGTGCCATTAGTGCAAATGCTGATTATATTGTTTCAAATGACAGGCATTTCAATGTATTGAATGATATTGATTTCCCCAAAATAAATGTAATAGATATTGACAATTTTAAGCGATTATTATGATCAAGAACGATACCCCATTAATGAAACAGTACAATTCCATTAAGTCAAAGCATCCTAATGCTTTGTTACTGTTTCGTGTAGGTGATTTTTATGAGACTTTTGGCGAAGATGCCATCACCACTTCGCGTATATTGGGCATTGTTCTCACCAAACGACAAAATGGCGCCGCTTCCGAAGTAGAATTAGCAGGATTCCCTTACCATGCGCTTGATAATTATCTTCCCAAGTTGGTACGGGCTGGGCAACGAGTGGCAATTTGCGACCAGTTGGAAGACCCGAAATTTACAAAAACAATAGTAAAACGCGGTGTTACCGAATTAGTAACCCCCGGCATTGCATACAACGAACAAATCCTTGAACAGAAAGAAAATAACTTCTTAGCCGCAGTCCATCTCAACGGAAAAACAAACGGCGTTGCCTTCCTTGATGTATCAACAGGAGAATTTTTCGTGGCAGAAGGCAGCGGAGAATATATTGACAAACTCCTTCAAGGCTTTAAACCCAACGAAGTAGCGCTTCAACGCAGTTATCTTCAGAAATTCAAAGACACATTTGGAAATAAATTCTATACTACCGTTTTTGAAGATTGGGTTTTTAAGGAAGAATTTGGGATGGATTTATTGTTGCGTCATTTCGGAGTAAGTTCTTTGAAAGGATTTGGAGTTGAAAACCTTAGAGATGGTGTTGTGGCAGCAGGGGCGGTATTGCACTATCTATCCGAAACACGCCACGACAAACTGCAGCATATCTGTAAAATAAGCCGCATTGACGAAGACTATCATGTTTGGTTAGACCGTTTTACTATTCGGAATTTGGAATTGGTTCATGCCATGAGCGAAGACGGCAAAACCTTGTCGGATGTCTTGGACTTTACGGCTTCGCCCATGGGAGCGCGCCTGTTGAAACGCTGGATGATCCTTCCCCTCAAAGATATTCCTGCAATAGAACATCGCTTGGATATTGTAGAGCATCTTTTTGAAAATGACGAATTCAGAGATAAAATTTACGAATTACTAAAAACGATAGGCGACTTAGAACGGCTTATTGCCCGTTCATCGGCAGGTCGTATTTCGCCACGAGAGATGATATACCTGAAACGAGCGTTAGTCGCCATCGGAGAGATTAAAACAGTCTGCCAGCAATCGAACAGTCCCGCTCTTGCAGCGATAGCAGACAGTTTAAATCCCTGTACAGCAATAAGAAAGAGAATACAATCCGAATTAGCCGACGAACCTCCCGCCGCAGTGAATAAAGGCGGTGTGATAAAAAAAGGCGTCAATGAAGAATTAGACACATTGCGTGAAATTTCCTTTTCCGGTAAAGACTATTTAGCCAACATACAACGAAAAGAAGTAGCACGCACCGGCATCCCATCATTACGTATAGCATATAATAATGTTTTTGGCTATTATTTAGAGGTAACAAATACCCATAAAGACAAAGTACCGCCGGAATGGATTCGTAAACAAACACTTGTCAATGCCGAACGCTACATCACCGAAGAACTGAAAGAATATGAAGAAAAAATCTTGGGCGCCGAAGAAAAAATCCTCGCTTTGGAAGCAAAACTGTTTAGCGAACTCATTGTCGCTGTGAATGAATTTATTGACCCGATACAAGTCAACTCCAATATTTTAGCAAAACTTGATGTATTGCTTTCTTTTGCTAATGTGTCGAAAAAGAATAACTATGTAAGACCTTCATTAAACAATGGTTACACATTGGAAATCGTAGAAGGTCGTCATCCTGTTATCGAACAGCAGATGCCAGCCGGTGAACCATATATCTCAAACGACATCTATTTAGACAACGAAAAACAACAGATGCTCATCATCACCGGACCCAATATGTCGGGAAAATCGGCATTATTACGTCAAACAGCATTGATTGTATTAATGGCTCAAATCGGATGTTTCGTTCCGGCGACATCAGCCGAAATCGGCATAATTGACAAGATATTTACCCGCGTAGGCGCTTCCGATAACATCTCATCAGGCGAATCAACCTTTATGGTTGAAATGAACGAAACTGCCAGCATCCTCAACAATATCTCATCCCGCAGTTTGATTCTGTTAGATGAAATAGGCAGAGGAACAAGTACTTACGACGGTATCAGCATTGCATGGGCTATTGCCGAGTTTTTACACAATCATCACACCTTTCGCCCAAAGGTTTTGTTTGCAACTCATTACCACGAGTTGAATCAGATGGCAGAAACAATGAAACGAATAAAAAACTATCATGTTACTGTACGGGAAGTCAACAACAAAGTTATTTTTCTGCGAAAACTGTCAAAAGGAGGAAGTGAACACAGTTTTGGCATACATGTAGCGCGTATGGCAGGAATGCCGCAGCAAGTTCTCAACCGTGCTAATCAAATGCTCCGACAATTAGAATCGCTCCGCGACCAATCCTCATTAGGAAAGAAAAACAATACCGAAACAAAATCCGTTCCAATGGAAGGATATCAACTCAGTTTCATCCAATTGGAAGACCCATTGTTACTGCAAATCAAAGAAGACATCCTCAATACCGACATCAACACGCTGACACCCGTTGAGGCACTAATGAAACTCAATGAAATTAAGAAATTGATTAATAAATGAGTTGCTGAAATGAAAATAATTATTTAATCATTTCACATTATTATAAAAATCCAAAATTCGGCAACGAAACAAATATTCGTATTTTGCTTGCAGTAAATCCGATTGTGCTTTTATAAGACGTGTTTTGGCATCGTTAAATTCCAAATTGGTTCCTCTACCAGCGGCATAACGTTCTTCAGCATAACGGAAAGCCTCTTCCGATGCGGTGATACTCTTTTTCGACGCCTCAAATTTACGTTGTGCAGCAACGGCATTATAGTATGACTGTTGAATTTCTTTCATCAATACTTTTTTAACACTTTCCAATTGCAGCAGTTGCTGGTCAATATTCAGACGCGCTATTTTAACACGATTTAAGGTTTCAAAACGATTGAATATAGGAATAGTCAGATTTAATCCCACATATTCACGACTATTTAAATTTAATTGATCCCAAAAGGGGTCTTGTTGTAATAAAGCAGAATCTTTTCCATATAAACGATAATATCCGTTGCTGTATCCTGCTCGCAATGATAAACTTGGGTAAAAATATGATTGCATAATTCTTAAATCGTGTTTACTACTCTCCAAGCGGTGTTGGGCGGCTCTTATTTCGGGACGAAACAGCACTGCACGATAAAAAGTCGTGTCGGCATGTAAAAGCGTATTGAAATGGAGCAATGATGTTTCATCTACCTGAGGGTCAATAATATCGAAACCGGAAACATCGGTAATCTCCAATAGTTGTGCCAAGTCTAACAATGACAGTTTTAAGGTATTTTCACATTGAACTACATTGAACTCATCTTGAGCAAGTAATGCTTTGACCTCATAAAGTTCCGACTGAGGCGACCTGCCCGCATCAACCATTTTATCGGTGCGTCTAACCTGTTCGGCAGTTAATTCAACTTGTGTTTGCGCAACGTGAAGCAATTCTTTATTAAACAGAATGGAAAGAAAAGCGGAGGTAACTGTCAACTCCAAATCATCTTTTGCTTTGGACAAATCCGCTGTTGCCGCACGCAGGTTCGACTTACCCGATTGAATTTGATGATAAATACGCATCCCCGAAAACAGCGGCATACTCGACCCGATACTGAAACTGGTACTCGCTGAATTTTGGTCAATAATCACTCCTTCACGACTCGTTGAGCGACCAAAATCGAAACTTTGTCCTACATCGGCGTTCAGATTGGGTAACATGCTGTATTTTGCAATACGCAGATTGTACTCTTCCGACTCCTGCATCAACGCTTTTTGTTGTACATTGATATTATGTTCCAAAGCATAATCAATGCATTGTTGCAAAGTCCATTTCTGGGCTGTTACTATCCCCGAAATAAGGGTCAGTAAAACAGAAAAAATGAAAGTTTTCATACCATATTATTATTTACATTTTAAAAACAATTAGACGATTTTACGTCCAAACAGTTACAACCAAAGAGAGCAAATATTGTACAAGATTGTTATTTAATTGAAAATCAATTAATTTGTCATAATACGATTTCAAAATATGTTCATTATCGGACACATAGTGTTCGTTTTTGAACATATTACTGTAATTTTTCAATCCACTGTAACATTTCAACAATCCAATTCGTCATAAGAGAAAAAAGATATAAAAATGAATACAAAGAGAATTTTATTAGCAGTATTGAGTACAAGTTTGTTTATAACAACAACTTTTTCACAGAATCATCAAGTTTTGGAAAAACAATATTTTCCATCCGAACCCATTACCGGATTGATAGTTGACGGAACATTTTCGGTTGAATATATTACCGGAGAAAACTCCTCTATCACCGTAATAGGCGACATTAAAACCACTCCAAAAGTAAAAGTAGAAACCATCGTATCGAAAACCGAAGGAACAACATTTACAAAAATATCAGGACCGGAGTGCAAATTAATAATTGAAGGAATGAAAGGAGATTTAAAACAGATTCAGTTGAACGGAACCACCTCTTTTGAAACGAAAAATGCGATGGAAACGGAAAAATTAGTGATAAGTACCACAGGCGCTTCCTCTGCCAATATTGATGGTACGTTCCGTTTTGTGGTAGTGGAATCTTCGGGCGCTTCCAAAATCATGCTTACAGGAACAGCGCTTAATATAGTTGCGACTGCTTCCGGCGTTTCCGAAATTAATATTTCAACAATGGAGTATCAAGAAGCCAAAATTAATTCTTCCGGCATTTCACATATATTAGTTAAACAGGAAGCCGACAATCAAATCATAAGCAAAGGAATTTCCATTGTTGAAAAGAAAAACAAAGGTGAACAAGATGTGACAGAAACGATAACAGAAGATAATATCATTATAAAAACAGCAGAAGGAGACGATGATACATTTGTTAATATTATCGAGAAAAAAATCACCATCAAAGACAAAGACGGAAATACCGAATCAATAACCATTGGACCTTTCGATATTGATATCAAAAAAAACAAAGCAGTAACATTCTTAAATAAAAGAAAAAGCAAGTTTGACGGACACTGGGGTGGTATCGAATTGGGAATCAACGGATACAACACACCCGATTATAATATGGACTTTCCTAAAAAATACGAATACATGGACTTGACTTTTCCCAAATCAATGGCATTCTATTTGAATCTGTTTGAGCATAACATCTCATTTTCAAAAAACCAACAATGGGGAATGTTGTCGGGATTGGGATTTGAATGGCACAACTACCGCTTTTCGAATGATGTATGGCTTGATACACAAGACAATACATTACAAGGTTTTTACTTTAATGGAGATAAAGTTAAAAAAACCAAACTAATGGTCAGTTACATAACAGTACCTGTAATATTTGAATTTCAAACTAATAACAAATCACGAACAAACAGTTTCCATGTCGGCGTGGGCGTAGTAGGGGGATTGCGAATAGGGTCGCACACCAAAGCAAAATTTGAAAGTAGAAATTCGACATACTACCTTGTAAATCCGAATATTTATTATTTTGATATTCCCGAATACGAAAAATTCACCACCAGCAGTAAAATAATAAAAAACCGCAACGACTTCAACCTCAATCCCGTAAAATTAGATGCAACATTTCGTATAGGATGGAGTCATATCAATCTGTTTGCCACCTATTCACTGACCCCTATGTTTCGTGAAAAACGCGGTCCCGAACTCTATCCGTGGGCAATTGGAATCACCCTATTAGGATGGTAACACTACATAGTAGAGGCTGTATTCAAAAATCAAGATTTTTTTACTGCAAAGGCGCAAAGGTGTTTTCGCAAAGAGAGCAAAGAGTTGAAATAGAAACATTTATTTTTAGCGTCCTTTGCCTATTCTTTGCGCCCTTTGCGTTAAAAGACTTTTAAAGTACGTCCTAAAAAAAATAAATTTACGTACATATAAAAAAAATAATTACTTTTGCTGGCTCGTTTTTTTAATATAGAACGACATCAAAAGTATGGATGGTATTTTTACAATATTATTATATGTAGGCGCATTAGTGTTGATAGGATTAGTTAAATCTATCAGCAAATCGGGGAAGAAAAAACCGAACATTTCGCCGATTTTTTCTGCTGTTGAAGAAGAAAAAACGGAAGATTTTTTCAATCCACGTACTATTTTTGATTTTTTACAGGAAAACTCTTCTCCCCCTCCAATTGAAAAGGAACACTTAAAAACAAAATCTATAGACCCCTTCTTAAACCCTCAAAATGAGGGAGGTAGAAGCACAAAAGTCAACCCTGATTCCCCTATTTCTTTAGCAGAAAAAGAATCATCATTTATTTTTGGCGATTTCAACTTACCGGCAGCGATTGTTTATTCGGAGATACTAAAAAGACCTGATTATTAATACATTGTAAAATAATTTTAAAAAAAATAAAAAAAAAATTATAAAATGAGCAAAGATTTGATTTTTATTTATACCTTTACACCCATTTTTTATAGCAGATAAAAGAAAAATAAATATAACATAAAATTCTTGGTATGATTAAACGTTTACTTTTGATTATGTGGGTAATACTAGCTGCAAACGGGCTGGTATTTTCGCAAGGAGCAGGCTCGCTTTATGGAACTGTCAAAGACAGAGTATCAGGTGAACCTATACCTTTTGCCAATGTGGCTGTCATGTCCGGAGGAGTAGTAACTACTGGAGGTCAAACAGATTTTGACGGCAAATATGCCATCAGAGCTGTAAACCCAGGTACTTATACACTTCAAGTCTCATGTATCGGCTATCAGACACAACAAATTCCAGGTATTGTAATTGGCGCCAATAAAGCGGTGCCGAAAGATATTACACTACAACCTACGACAGAGACACTGACAGCTGTTGAGATTATTGAACACAAAGTCCCCATTTTTGAAGCTGACCAGACGAGTTCCGGAGCGGTCATCACTGCTGATGAAATCAGTAAGATGCCCAACCGTTCTGCTGAAGGTGTGGTAACTTCAGTCAGTGGAGTTTTTTCGAAAGATGGTGAAATTGGGAGTATTCGAGGAACACGTGAAGGCTCTCAAGCCATGTATGTTGATGGTATCCGTGTTACTTCATTAAGTGGTATTCCACCTGCTGCATACGAACAAGTAGCACTTTCACTGTCGGGTATTTCAGCAGAATACGGAGATGTAACCAGTGGAGTCATCAACGTAACAACCAGAGGTGCGAGCCGTAACTTTAGCGGAGGCGTTGAAGTAATTACTTCTCAATTTTTAGATCCTTTTGGATATAATAGTTTGAACATGAACTTAACAGGTCCAATATGGGTAAAGAAAAACACTGAAACAAATACATCACGTCCAATAATGGGATATTTTCTTACTGGAGAATTTATCAGTAGGGCAGATGGAAGTATGTCTGCTATTGGATACAATAGGGTTAATGATGCTAAATTAGAAGATTTGAAAAAGAATCCATTGTTAGAAGGCAAAGAAGGAGGCACTTTTACAAACGCATCCTTTACTGAACCCAAAGACATTGACCACTATAAAAACAGCAAAAACACATCCAATTATAGAATTAATACAATGGGAAGATTATCTTTTCAACCAACTCAAAACTTGGATGTTGCATTAGGAGGGACATTTAACTATACCAACCAAAATATTAATAGTTGGCGTAATACGTTAATGAATTGGGAGAATAATAGTCGCTATAATACGAATCTTTATCGTGTTTTTGGACGAATAACACAAAAATTTCCTTCTTCTCCAGATTCGAGGACTTTATTTAAAAACTTCTATTATTTTGTTCAAGCTGACTATGAAAGACTCAATACTTTACAACGAGACCATCGTTTTAATGATAATTTTTTTCAATATGGTTATTTGGGGAAATATGATGTATTAATGATGCCCTCATATAGCTATAAGATATTGTCGGAAGTAGGCCCAAGTCCGGTTTTAGTACAAGAAGGATATTGGGAATATGAAGTAGATTTTTCACCTGGAAATTATAACCCTGAACTAACAAATTTCACCAACTATTTTACAGATAAACAAAAATTTATGAATTTCAATCAATTACAAATGGCAGGAGGATTATTAAATGGTGAATTGCCTTCTACTGTCTACGGAATGTGGAATGTTCCTGGAGTACCATTTGATTATTATGGTAAAAGCCAACGTGATAAATGGAGTGTCAACGCTACAGGTTCTATGGATATAGGGAGTCATCAAGTCAGATTGGGATTTCAATATGAGCAAAGAACAGAAAGTGCTTGGGGGTTGAATAGTCCTGTGGGCTTATGGACTTTTATGCGGCAAAACATGAATTTCCATTTGATGGAGATGGATGTAGATAATCCTTATACTAACCGTCCAGGAGGTCTTCAATACGCCGATACCGTTCATTATTATAGAAAATATGACCGTGAAATACAAAGTGTTTTTGACTGGAACTTACGCAGGGCACTTGGATTAGATCCTGAAGGAATAGATTACATATACATTGATTCGTACGACCCCAATAAAAAGACGTTTACCTATTATGACAAGGATAATAAACGAAGAGAAGCATCGTTGGGAGACAAAGAATTAGACATTTCATTTTTTTCTCCAGATGACCTACTAAAAGGTGGTTATCCATTAATATCATATTATGGATTTGATTATACAGGAGAAAAATTATCATCAAGAAAACCATCACTTGAAGATTTCTTCAACAAATCCATTGAGATAGAAGATAAAGTAACAGGAAGGAAAAAAATAATGAACACACGAGAAATCGCCCCATATTCACCAACATACATGGGAGGATGGATTGAAGACAAATTTACTTTTAACGATATTATTTTTACTTTAGGGTTTAGAATTGATGGTTTTGATGCAAATCAAAAAGTATTAAAAGATAACTATTTGTTATATGACACATATACTGTTGGGCAATTGAAAAATAGCGCTGATAGAGAACATCTATTACAGTCAATAAATAATTATTCTATACCCAGTAATATTGGGAATGATTATGTTGTTTATGTTAACAATGTGGATAATCCAAGTTCCATTACAGGTTTCCGTAGTGGAAGTACATGGTATAATTCCGGTGGTCAAGTTATAAATGACCCCTTTGCGGATGATTCAGGTAGCGGAGCTGTTGCAGGAAGTCAAGGCATTGCTCCTTATTTAGTAAAAAAAGCTGCATACCAAGATAAAAAGAATATAGTTGATGCATTTGCAGATTATCAAGTAAAAGTAAATGCTCTGCCCCGTATTTCTTTTTCTTTCCCAATATCAGACGAAGCAGTTTTTTTTGCACACTATGACATTCTAACCCGTCGTCCTGAAGATGTTAGAATGAATCCTGTAACATATTTCTATTTTACTGAATTGACGGGAAGGAATGCTGTTAACAATCCCAGTTTAAAATCAACACAAACTATTGATTATGAATTAGGATTTAAACAGAAAATCAGTAATAGTTCTGCTCTGTCAATTTCAGCTTTTTACAAAGAAATTCGCGATGAAGTTCAAATATATCGTTATACAGGAGCTTATCCTAATGATTACACTTCATACAATAATATAGACTTTGGAACAACAAAAGGTCTTACTATTGATTTTGACTTACGTCGTACAAACAATGCTAGAATTCGTGCAGGTTATACCTTACAATTTGCATCAGGTACAGGTTCTAATCCTTCAACACAGGCTGGACTCATTGCAGCCCAGTTACCAAATTTAAGAACTCTTATACCGATGGATGTGGATCAACGTCATTCGTTTAATGTTAGTTTTGACTATCGTTTTGCTGACGGTAAAAATTATAATGGGCCAACTATTGACAGATCAAAAAAAGATAAATCTACTGTGCAAGTCCTATCTAATGCAGGGTTATCTATAATATTTAGAGGTGGATCTGGGACACCATACACACGTCAATCAAATGTTACTCATGCTATTATAGGAGGAACAAAACTATTAACAGGGACAATTAACGGTTCACGTTTGCCTTGGCAATTCAATTTTGATGCAAAGATTGACAAAGATTTCTTTTTTAACATGGGGAAGAAAAAAAGCGGAGATACTCGTAAGGGGAGCTTAAATGTTTATCTAACTTGTCAAAACGTTTTGAATTCAAAGAATGTAATGAGTGTATATGATTATACAGGGTTACCAGACGATGATGGGTATCTATCTGCTGCACAATCACAAACCGAGATAAACTCACAACTTAAACCGGAAACTTATAAACGAATGTATGAATTATTCATCAATCAACCAGGCAATTACTCTTCACCAAGAACCTTACGATTGGGTTTAATTTTCGGTTTCTTTTAATCAATTAATTAATAATAATTTGAAAAATAAAAAATAGAAATAATTATGAAAAAGGTATTACAATTTTTATTAATAGCATTTTGTATAGGAGGAATTAATAATTCTACATATGCAGAAAGAGTACCTGACAGGTATATAGTCAAAAATACACAAGAAATAAAAGAATCAGCTGCCCTATGTTCTTCAGGATCTGGTTTTGAAATGCTTGCAGTAAATAATGTTAGGGCTCGAGTTAATACTGGAGGAGATATGTGGCAAAATTTTGCTGCAGGACTTGCTCAATACTTTATTCCAGCAAATACACAAAAAACATCTCTTTTTGCAGGTGCTTTATGGATTGGAGGAGTTGATGTCAATAATCAATTAAAATTAGCTGCACAACGATTTCGTCAAAATGGTGTTGATTTTTGGACAGGACCTTTGACTATTGACAATACTGCTTCAATAACAACAGAGACTTGTGCCAAATGGGATAGAATGTATTACATTACAAAAGCTGAAGTTGCGGAATTTGTCGGATGGGTTAATTCAGAGAATCAAGCAGAAGAGTATCCGGGATATAATGAACCAACAGATAATATTAAAAAATGGCCTGCACACTCAGGAGATCCTAATCAAGCTTGGTATTTAGCGCCATTTTTTGATGCAAATGGAGATGGAAAATACAATTGGAAAGATGGAGACTATCCCTATTACGATTTCGATAACGTGCTTTGTCCTTTAAATTATGTGGGGATTAAAGGTTGGAGACCAACTCCGACAATGGGTTCAGCCGATACAATAAATGGAGCAACAAATCCTAACAAAACAGAAAAAGGAGGACTGTTAGTTGATCAGGTTCTTAAAGGAGACGAAACATTTTGGTGGGTATTCAACGATAAAGGGAATGCCCATACAGAAACAGGTGGTCAACCAATTGGTTTGGAAATCAGAGCTCAAGCGTTTGCATTTGCAACAAACGATGAGATAAATAACATGACATTTTACAGTTATGAAATTATTAACCGCTCAACTTTCACATTAACTAACACTTATTTTGCACCATGGACAGATGCCGATTTGGGTTATGCATGGGATGATTACGTTGGATGTGACGTTGTTCGAGGCATGGGTTATTGCTATAATGGTAGGAATACAGATGGTACTGGAGAAGTAAATGCATATGGAGATCATCCACCTGCAATTGGTGTTGACTTTTTTCAAGGTCCTTACTTAGACCCTAATGGATTTGATAATCCTGCATTCAAAGGAGCACCTCTCGGAGGTCCTTCGTTTCAAAAGGATTGTCAGATTATCTCTATGAACAACCAAGTGGTAGAAATGACCTTTCGTTACAAAGATCCGGCAACTGAGATTTGGTCAGACTCAACAGCTCAATTTTTAGTAAAAGCAGAAGCCATTAATGGCGTTAATTTTGGAAATGGAATTATTGATGACGAACGTTTTGGGATGAGGAGATTTGTTTACTATAACAATACAAGTGATCAACAAAACGGAGAACCAAGAGCAAATAGACCATCTGACTATTATAACTATTTAAGAGGTATTTGGTTAAATGGTACTCCAATGCGTTCCGATGGTAAAAACGCTACAGGTGATATTGGACCAATTACTGATTTCATGTTTCCTGGCACAACAGATCCATGTAACTGGGGAACAATGGGAGCAGTTCCGCCCACTAATGATTGGACAGACAGGACAGCAGGGAACGAACCTGATGATAGGCGTTTTGTTCAGTCTGCAGGACCTTTTACTTTAACACCTGGAGCTGTTAACTATATTACATTTGGAATCCCATGGGCACGAGATATGTCAGGTACAGCTTGGGCTTCTGTCATTAAATTGCAAGATGCGGATGACAAATGTCAAGCATTGTTTGATAACTGTTTTAAAGTTCTAGATGGTCCCAATGCCCCTGATCTATACTTTGTAGAATTAGATCAAAAACTCATCATACATCTGCGAAATGATTCTCCAAATACAAACAATAAAAATGAAAGTTATAAAGAAGTTGATAATACAATAATACTAGGAGACTCATTGTATCGTTTTGAAGGATATCAAATCTACCAATTAGCTAACTCTTCTGTAGGGCCTGATGATCTATCAGACGTTACAAAATCACGACTCATTGCTCAATTTGACGTTGTAAATGGAATTGGTAGAATTATAAATTTTGAACCAGATGCTTTAACGGGATTTGACAAACCTGTTTTACGAGTAGACGGAGAAGATAAAGGCATTCTTCATTCCTTTGAAGTAACAACAGATGCTTTTGCAACAGGGCGAGATAGAAATTTAGTAAATAACAAACAATACTACTTTATGGCAGTTGCATATGCTTACAACAATTGGAAAATGTTTGACCCATATGATAGTGGAGAGGGAGGGCAACGTTTTCCATATTTAGCAGGTCGTACAGCAGCCGGAAATAAAAAGCTCGCGCCAAAGGTAGCAATTCCTCACAAAACTATAAAAGGTATTATTACTCGTTCAAATTATGGCGATATGCCTCCAATTACTCGTATTGAAGGGAAAGGAAACTCATCTAACTGGTTGGAACTTTCCGACAAAACAAGAAAAATAATTTTGTCGAAACAACCTTTGACTGATGATGTGAAATATGGTCATAAAGATTATCCAATTGCTTACGAAATAGAATACAAACCTAACGCAGGTCCTCTTTCAGTGAAAGTTATAGATCCACTTAATGTAGTAGGTAAAGATTACGTTTTGAAATTTATTGGCAATACATGTACAGAAACATTTAACCCTATGACTCCTCCATCCGATAACACATATGCTTTCTATATTAATAATGCCGAATGGAAACTATTTGATAAAGAAACTGGGAAGGAGATGCTTTCAGATGGAATCAAATTGTCTATTGTAAGAGATCGTGATACAATAGCTCAGCAATTTTATGCTACAAATTATGAACAATTATACCCAAATTTAGGAATAAGTATTACTATTTCACAAACATTTCATCCTGGTGATTATTGGGTAAGAGATAAAGGGAATGGGATGATAGGATTTTCAGCTTCATTTTCCGATTCTTCTAAAAAATGGTTATCTGGAATAGCAGACATAGATATTCCAGGAAGTCCACTTAATTGGATTCGTTCAGGTACATATTATGAAACAGGGAAACAAGCTACAATGGCTACAGCAGATTATAATTGGATTAGCAGACAGGGTTCACAAGACAAATCAGCAAGATCTTATCTTGATCCATGGGATCCAAAAGAAGATTATGAGAAGATTTTTGGCAGATCATGGGCACCATATACATTATGTGCGACTATGGGAGTTCCTGAATTTACAAGCAACCCGTCAGATGCAGCACGTGGAGATGCAGAATATGGTCCTGCAATATCTAAAAGTTACAAACCTTACAACTTCATGACGTCTATAGGAAGTGTTGATATTGTCATTACGCCAAATAAAGAATTGTGGACTCGTTCTATGGTAGTTGAAACAGGTCTCTTACTTCATCGTATGGAACAAGTTTTTAAAAGAAAAGAAGCGATTGCAGAATCATTTAGTCCTCGTAACGCACCATCTATAGACAAAAACGGTAAAACTGCAGCACCGGGTGATACCTTAGCAAGTGATGACCCCAACCATCCCAACTACATTTCATCATCAGGAATGAGTTGGTTTCCAGGTTATGCAATTAATGTAGATACGGGAGAACGTTTAAACATTATCTTCGGAGAAAACTCATTTTTTAGTGCCAACAATGGTCGTGACATGAGATTCAATCCGACGAATGTTATTTTTGATGCACAAGGAAACTATTATATGGGTGGTCAACACTACGTATATATTATGGGGCATAAAATTATATATAACCCACAACCACAATGTATAGATCCGTCAAATGCATTAGAATTACCGCCTTATGATGCATGTGCTAAATATATAAGCCTTTTTAAATTACCGAGAGGAGGGAAAGCCCCTTATCCAAAAGATAATATTTTGGGTAAATATGCACGTCAATATATAATGTCAAGTTGTATGTACGTTGGTATGCCAATACCGGCACCCGGATATGAAAATATGTTTGACTATTGGATTACAGGTGATGAAAAATATAAGATTGATACTGTTGGAACAACATTTACCTTAAAAATCAGAGTGGCAAAACCGTTTGCTCGTTATCATTCAGAAGTACTTGAAAATCCTAGAGCAGCTAGAACTTATGGTGTTAATGGGGAATGCAAAATTCCTGTTGATGAAGAATTTGCAAGTACTATTAAGAATGATTACTGGCCAATGTATACCTTTTCAACGAAAGGAATGGAACCCTACATAGATGAAGGAAAATTAAAGAAAGATGTTGATCTAATAGCCGTTACTCCAAATCCATATTACGCATATTCCAACTATGAAAGAAACGCATTGGATAACAGAGTACGGTTCTCAAATCTGCCATCAAATTGTACTATTTCTATTTACAATATAGGAGGAACCTTGATACGACAGTTTATTGTAGATAACACAGCAGACTCTGACCATGGTGGCGGAAACTATAAAGGTAATACTCTGGATTGGGATTTGAAAAACTTTGCAGGAGTTCCAATAGCAGGAGGTACATATTTAATACATGTCAAATCGCCTCATGGGGAAAAAGTGATTAAGTGGTTTGGCGTAATCAGAACTGTTGATTTAACAACTTTCTAAAATATGATAGTTATGAAAATTATAAATAACATAAAACTGAAGAGTATGGGACATATTTGTAAATATATAGTATCAATAACGTTGGTAACAGTTATGATGTCTTCAACCACGTTGTTATTTGCCGGTAACAAAGACCGTTCTGGTCAAGCCGGCGCGACAGAGTTATTAATTAATCCATGGGCGAGGTCTTCAGGATTGTCAAATTCCAATACCGCTTCGGTATCAGGAATTGATGCCACATTTATCAATGTAGCAGGACTATCTCATACCTTAGGTACCCAGGCAGTGGTTAACTATACCAATTATTTGAATGGTTCAGGAGTTAATATTTTCGGATTTGGAGTTGCCCAACAGTTAGGACAAGGCAGCGTTTTAGGTTTGAGTGTTCAGACGGTTAACTTCGGAGAAGAAATGATTACTACCGAAAAAGAACCGGATGGTACCTTAGGTACATTTACTCCAAATAATATGGTTATAGGATTGAGCTATGCAAAAGCCTTTTCTAACAGCATTTTTGCAGGAGTGAGCGTTAAAATCATTAATGAATCAATATTTGACGTTTCAGCAACAGGAGTTGCAATTGATGCAGGAATTCAATATATCACAGGAGACAAGGAAAACATTAAATTAGGGATGACATTGAAAAATGTTGGAACAAATATGAAGTTTGCAGGAGACGGATTAACACTTCGAGGTGATTTGTCCCAACAAGGGTCTGAATCAACTACTCCATTTTCGTTGAACCAACGAACAGAAGGATTCGAATTGCCAACTACCTTGCAAATCGGAGTTGGCTATGACTTTCTTTTTGGAAATGATTGTCGCCTATCTATTTTAGCGAATTTTCGCTCAATGGCTTTTGGGAAAGACAATATTGGAGTTGGATTAGAAGGATCCCTGTGGAACTATTGGATGCTTCGTGCAGGATATACATTTGAATCCGGACAATGGGATGATGTATATGATGGTAATTTTAATAATCTAAACGTTGAAAAAGGGTTTGCTTGTGGTACAACAATACAATATCCTTTTAAGAACAAGAAATCTTTCATTTCTATTGACTATTCATATAGAATGACTGAACATTGGAACGGAACACATTGTATAGGAGCAATTTTTAATTTTTAGACTATTTAAGATTACTTTAATAAAAAGGAGACGACCCATAGCAATATGGGTCTTCTTTTATTTTTTTGTAATTATTAAAATAAAAAATAAATATTATTATGGCTGAGACTGTTTTTTATACCAAAGAAGGCATAGACAAACTCAAAGAAGAGTTAAATCATTTGGTACAGATTGAGAGACCAAAAATATCTCAACAAATAGCCGAAGCACGGGATAAAGGAGATTTATCCGAGAATGCCGAATATGATGCTGCAAAAGAAGCGCAGGGACTGCTCGAACTGAAAATCGGAAAACTGAAAGACTTGATTTTCAATGCTCGTATTATTGACGAATCGAAAATAGACGCATCAAAAGTATTGTTACTTTCCCGTGTAACCATAGAAAATATTGCGAATAAAAAGCACATGGACTATTTGATTGTTCCTGAAAAAGAAGCAGACCTGAAAACAGGTAAAATTTCGGTAACATCACCGATTGCGAAAGGATTGCTTGGCAAAAAAATAGGCGACGAAGTAGAAATACAGGTGCCCGCAGGAAAAGTAATGTTTAAAATCATCAACATTTCAAGATAGAAAAACTATGGCAACAATTTTCACAAAAATAATCAATGGAGAAATACCATGCTATAAAATAGCGGAAGATGAACACTATTTTGCTTTTTTAGACATTCGTCCAGTTGTAAATGGACATACCCTGGTTGTTCCGAAAAAGGAAATAGACTATATCTTCGATTTGGAAGATGATACACTGTCGAACATGATACTCTTTGCCAAAAAAGTATCAAAGGCTCTAAAGCAAGTCGTACCTTGTAAACGAATCGCATTAATGGTATTAGGTTTGGAAGTACCACACGCACATATCCATCTCTTACCCATTCAAAATGAAGGAGAGTTTGATATTAATAATAAACACACCTTTCCTGATAACGAAATGAAAGAAATAGCTCAAGAAGTACAAAAGCTATTATAAAAATATCATAACGTTATAGATTGTCCGTTAAACAAGGTATGATTCCCTTTTTAAAACATACGGTACAACAAATCTTTGACAGGCATAAAAACACCTTGCAGGATATTTGTATTCTTGTTCCGAACAAACGTGCTATTTTATATCTAAAACACTACTTTTCAGAGATTTTCGAGCAACCAAAAAAAACTCCTCTTTTTTACAGTATCGAAGATTTTGTTTTTGAAACAACAAAACTGAAACTATGCGAAACTATAGATTTACTTTTTGAACTCTATACCATTCATCGAAATATAGCAGATAGTGATGCCCGAAGTTTTAGTGATTTTATACAATGGGGAGAACAATTATTAAACGATTTTAATGATGTTGACTCCTGTTTGGTTGATGCTAATGCGTTGTTCAGCTATCTTTCCGATGCAAAAGCCGTTGAACGATGGCATATTGATGGCAGTGAACTTACCGACAATGAAAAAAAATATTTAGAATTTTATCGCTCGCTGTATTCCTATTATGCCTTGCTGAAAGAGAAAATGCTTACAGAACAAAAAGCATGGACAGGTTTGGCATATCGATATCTATATGAAAATTTTGACAAATGCTTCGATCCTTTTTCAGGGAAAACATTCTATATCATTGGCTTTAACGCATTAACAAAAGTAGAAGAAGGAATCTTCAAAAAAATACGTAAAAACATACAAGCAACCTTTATTTGGGATTCAGATGAGTATTATTTCAATAACACTGATCATGAAGCAGGTCATTATCTTCGAAAACACGTTGTTACCTTTGGAGAAAATATTGAATCTCAACAAAATTTTAAATCGTCGAAAAAAATCATTATATCAGGATGCGCCAAAAATATGGGACAAATGATAGCCGCCGGAGAAGTATTAAATAAAATGACCAAAATAACAAATGCTCCCGATGATACAGCCATTGTCCTAAACGACGAAAAATTACTTTTACCCATGATGAGCCATATTCCCCAAAAATATGAACGTTTTAATGTTACAATGGGATATCCGTTGCAATACACCTTACCCTACAGTTTTATCAATACATGGATTCAACTTCATTTTTTTGCCACAAAATCTGCAACATACATTTTTGATAAAAAATTGACATTTGATTTCCTGCAACACCCATTGATGCGAGAATACAGGATGCTAAAAATGTCAGAAGAAGAATCGAAGATTTTGACAAAAAACATATTGAACAGTCAAAATAAAGCTAACACGTATTTCTCAATATTTACGATAGAACAGGATATTTTTGTTGAACTTCCCCATTGGTTTTCCAATTTGCAATTTGCCTTTGAACCTTTGCGTACAATTGAGGATTTTATTGAAAAAATAAATAAAATAACCCAGTTTCTTCATTCTTTATTCCTTGAAAAAGAAGATATTATTAATATGGAACTTCTTTTCCATTTGAATAATATCATCAACAGACTGCATGAAATTAATGAATACTATTCCGACAACATGAGCGTACAAAACATTTTCTATATATTTAGCCGTCTATTGAAAAATATAAAAGCGCCATTTTCCGGAGAACCAATCGGAGGACTGCAAGTGATGGGAATGCTCGAAACACGTCTGTTGGATTATAGAAATGTGATTTTACTATCTGTAAATGAAAACATTATCCCTTCAAAGAAAAAAGTGTCCACCTTTATTCCAAATGATATTCGCATCCACTTCTCTTTGCCTACACATCACGACCATCAAGCTGTAGAGGCATACCATTTTTATCGTCTGTTGCAACGTGCCGAAAACATTTATATTTTTTACAATTCAGATCCCGGTTCAGGAGTTGGAGTCAAAGAAAAAAGTCGTTTTATATCACAAATTATCCGAGAACTTCCTGCATACAATCCAAATATTGAAATCATTGAATTAGAAGAAAATAACAACATAACACTTTCTGAGGAAATACCATTAACTATACCTAAAACTCCTTTTGCGATAAAACGTCTTAACGAAATAGCACAGACAGGATTTTCATCTTCTTCCATTAATGAATATTTGAATAATCCCATTGATTTTTATCTTAAACGTATCGTTCAGATTCCCGATGCACGAGATTTCTCCGACGCTATTGATGCAGCTATGTTTGGTAATATTATTCACAAAACAATATATCAAACACATCAACATTTGTCAGGAAAACTGTTAAATGCCAACGATATTAAGCCAATTTTCGATACTTACAAACCGATATTGGAGCAAAATTTTAAGGAATATTGGGTAGGAGGAGAGTACGAAAAAGGGAAAAACTATCTCACTTTTATTGTGGCACAGGATTACATCCAATCGTTTTTGGAATATGAAATAAAGGAAATTAATGACGCCAACAGCAATAACCTCCCGTATTCAATTTTATATCAGGAGAAGAAAATCACAACACCTTTTAAAATACTTGTCGGAAATGATTATAAAGAAATTATCATAACAGGTATCATTGACAGGGTAATCAAAACAGGCGACATTTTCAGAATTATTGATTTTAAAACAGGAAGTATTGACCCTAAAGATATTAGGATAAAGGTTCCAATCCTATTTATAGAAGAAAAAGAATCTTCAAAAGCTATACAGTTGCTGATGTATTCATTGTTGTTAAGGGCAAACGGGCTCATTTCCGATACTTCTAACTTGGAATGCGGCATTATCTCATTCCGCAACCTCAAAGATGAATTTATGCCCTTGTTGGTATCGGATAAGAATTTTATTGACCAAGAAGCTATAGATTTGATAACAGCCATTTTAACAGAAGTATTACAGGAAATATTTGATCCCGAAATTCCCTTCACCGTACCTGTTGACAAGGATATATATCTGTCGAATCAATTTGAGATGATATATTAAAAACGGTTCATAACAAGATGTAAAACTATCCTTTCTTCTCATCGTTGCTCAGTTTTTTTGCAATCAACTCAATCAAATAGATGGTAAAAATCCCTAAAACACAATAACTCACTGCGATAACAAACGCTGTGTCCATCTGCGGTAAATGCCATTCGAAACCTGTTATTACTTCTTTGCCTCCAAATAACTCTTTTAAGGTTATTTTCCAGGGCCACAACGTTCCTAACGAACCTAAAATAAAACCGGTTAAAATCGCCGTTGTAGAGTCGTGAAAACGTTTCAGCAGCCATGATAGAAAATGTGAAAATGGAACTAATCCGATAATAGCGCCTCCGATAAACGGTATCAATATTTCAAATCTTAGATGGCTAACGGAATCAACCATAATGAGATAGTAGTTTCCCATCAAAAGGAGCACAAAAGCGCCGCTCGTTCCGGGTAAAATCTTGCAGCATATTGCAATCGCTCCACAAAGCATCAGATACCAGATATTATCGTTTTCAACGCCCGGTGTTGCAATAGAAATGTAAGCGGCCATAATTGTTCCGATTATGAGTAAAATAACGTTTGATATTCCCCATTTTTTTACCACTTTTCCCAAGAAAAAAACCGATGCAAATACTAATCCGAAAAAATATGCCCAGATATAAACCGGATAGTCGCGAAAAAGAATCTCAAATAACTTTGCTAATGAGGCAATGGCTATTACGTTCCCTACCAATACATTAATGATAAAAATCAAATCGGTATGCCGTGCAAATTCGCGAACCCCCCCTTTTAACAACAGTTTCATTGCTGTTATATCAAACGATTTCAAAGAATTAATGATTCTGGTGAAAATACCTGTAATCATTGCAATAGTGCCTCCCGAAACGCCCGGTATGGCATTTACAGCGCCCATGGCAAGACTTTTGATAAATACAATTACTTGTTCTTTAATTCCTGTTTTGTTCATATTGAATTATTATATAAAATAATGGGTGCAAAAATAGGTGTTTTTATTTTGTTTTGGAAAAACAAAATAAAGTTCCCTTGAAAGTAAGGATGTAAAAATATCCGTTTATCACAGCGGGGGAGGCTATGATTTGTTCTCCCGTATCATATTCCCATAGTAAATTACCTGTTTTTGCATCGTGAATGGAAACAATACCTGTTTTGGTGCAAACCAGCACTTTATCTTTGCAGACAACCGGTGAACTTTCACCTGTATTTCCTTTCAGCAGGTATTTCCAAGTAATGGAACCATCTTTTCGATGAATGGCATAGAGATGTCTGTCGTCGGAAACGATATAAACCATTTTATCCGAAACTGCCGGAACGGAAACAAAAGCGCTGTTTTTGTCTTGTGATTCGACGATTTTATTAGATGAAACGATTTTCCCTTTATCCAATCGGATTTCATAAACATTTCCCGAATGGTCGGCAATATAACACCAATCTTTGCTGATAGCAGGCGAAGCGGGGATGTAAATCTTCACATCCAACGAATCTGTCTGTACGCCCGAAATACAATCAACTACCCGTATCCACCCATCGCATCCGCCGTAGATAAGATAATTATTGCTCTGTGCTACAGCACCGTTGATATAGTATCCCGATTCAAAACGGTTGATTTCTTTGCCGTCTCGATTGTCAATACAATAGAGATAATTATCGTAACTGCCAACAATAATGGCTTCTTTGCCATCATAACTTACACGATTTGGTGAAGCCGCAATTTGTCCGAAGGTTTCAAAACTCCATAAAATTTTCCGAGTTGCTAACGATATGGCGGACAGGTTGCCATCTATACGTCCGATATAGAGTATCGAATCGTAAATCATTGGAGTTGCTTCGACTGCTGTTTCTAATGCGTAGTCGAAAACCTGTTTCCCTTCGATGTTGATGCCAAAAATACGTCCCCGCTTATTGCTCCAATAGGCAACACGGTTATACACTATAGGCGAAGATTTGGTATAAGAATCACTTTTAAATGTCCATAAAAGGGCAGGATTATCGGGCAGTGATACATCTGTATATCCGCTAAGCGCCGGATTGCCTCTGAAAATAGACCAGTTATCAGAAGTGTTGTCATTGTTGCTTGAGTTATTATTGCAAGCAGATAAAAGAAATATAGATAACAGGAAGACAAAGTAGTGTTTAAAATGATAACAGGTGCGGGTGCAACATTGGGGTGTATCAAATAGCAGGAAGAAAAAGAATTGTTTCAAATAGATGGGTAACATGTACTCTCTTGATTGGTATTTATCAGTTTCTATAAATATCCTTTCGGTGTCCGACTGCAATTACATGAATTATAAGCCTATTATCAAAAATCTCGTAAATAATACGATAGTTGCCAATACGAACCCTATATGCATTTCTATCTTTTAGTTTTTTGCACCCTTTTGGACGAGGATTTTCTTCTAAAGAAATAATGGCATTATGAATAGGTTCAGCAGTATTATCGGATAGACTGTCGAGGATTTTTTCTGCTTTTCTTGATAAAACAATGATATATCTACGCATTTTTCTTTCTGCTTTTTAAATAGTCAGAAAATAATATATATTCACTTTCCTCTTTTTTTGCTTCGTCATAAAGACGTACATCATCCATGTCTTCCAATATTTCGATCATCCGTTCATATTCTCTGACAGGCAAAATAACCGAAAGTTTTTTTCCTTTTTCATCAGTTACATATTGAGGTGCGCTTGCAATCATAATCTTTATATGTTATAATTTTTGCAAAGGTACGATATTTTATAGTTTAAAAAAATCACCTGCATTTCTTTTCTCGTTCATTGAATTTAAAAACTAAGATTTTTATTGTATTACCTTTATGTAGTCGTCGGTATATCCCCAATGTGATGTGAAGATGTATTGGGTAGAAGGTATATGACGGATGATGTCCATGGATTCTGTTGCCTGCTTGGTATCCATATTGAAAAACGATGGAATTGGCGCCATCTTTCCGTCTTTCAAACTTAAAATGTCGCCGGTGAAGAGATATTTGTCGTTTACTAAGTAAGCCATCATTCCTGTTGTATGTCCGGGAACGAGAAACCCTTCAATCATCAAATTCCCTATTTGAACTATTTCACAGTCTTCCAAGAAGATGTAGTCGGTACGGGGGATTGAATTACCAAACCACAGAAATTTTGATTTTTTACCGTTAATCATCTGTTCCTCTTCTTTTGCCATATAAAGTTTGGCTTTATGGAACAGACTTAATGCGCCCACATGGTCTCCGTCGGTATGCGTCAGAAATACTGCTACTACATCATCAGGATTAATCTCTAACTTCTTCATCTGTTCCGCTACGTTTGTCGGGTTTGTACCGCAGTCAATAACAACGTATTGAGCGCTGTCCTGTATGACGAAAATGTTGGCAAAGTCATCTCTTAAAACAAAAATATTGTCTATGACTTTTCCTGTTTCCATTGGTGCAAAACCTGATACTTCGGATTTTATTTTCAGATACAGCCCGCCGTAAGCCAATATGACTACGCCTGCAATAATGCCTGTGATTATCAGGACTTTTTTCAAAATTTTGTTCATAATTAAATATTTATTATTCTTCAATTTTCAACCTTGTACAACGCCTGTGTCGGGCAAATGTCGCACAGTGATTCGTTTACATGCTGTTTGCTTTCTTCGGGTAATACTACCTTCATTCCAAATCCTCTGTCTTTAAACGTAAATCCGTCTGTGCTATTGTAAACGCAGAGTCCGCAGCGGATACATTTTGTAACATCGAACCAAAAATTGCCTTTTATGTGCTGTGGTGTTGACTCTTTAATTGCCGAGTAGCGTGGATATGTATTGATTTTTGCATGATAGGCATTGGCATACTGTCGTAATTTACATTTCTTAGGTTCGCAGGGTGGGCGGCATACGGCAATATGATCGCTTAATAGAAGTTCAAGCGCCATTCTCCGTAGTTGTTTTATCTCTTCGCTATCCGTTTCTATCACCATGCCATCGGAAACCAATTTGGAACACGACGGTATCATTTGATTTGAGACACAGTCTTTTACCAAACAAACCATACATGAAGGATGGTGCTGATAGCCTGCGAGATAACACAAAGCCGGTATTTCGATGTCGTTGCGACGGGCGACTTCGATGAGTTTTTCGCCTTCGGAAACGGTGATTTCAGTATTGTTTATTTTAAGTTTCATTTTTTATAATACAGGGGCGAAGATACAATATTTTCTGTACAAGTTCTACACCAAAAAAACGGTTATTCTGCAAAAAAGTAAATCCATAATCACAAATTCGTATCAAACAATGACGTCCTTCGAATTGCTTTAAACCCGCATACATCCACACACAATCCGCATTTGATGCACTTTTCGACATCAATATTGTGTTTTTCGTATGGTGTGTATGGAATGGTGTCCACCGGACATGCTTTGGCGCATTTAGTGCATCCGACACACTCTTCGGTAATAGTGTATTTTATTAAATCTTTACAAATTCCCGTTTTACAGATGCCGTTTACATGCTCTTCGTATTCTTTGCGAAAATATTTCAGTGTAGTCAAAACGGGATTGGGCGCTGTCTTACCTAATCCACAAAGGGAAGCCTGTTTAATGTTCAATGCAAGTTTTTCCAATGTGTCAATATCGGAAAGTTCGGCTTTTCCCGATGTTATTTTATCCAAAATATCAAGCATCCTCCTGATTCCCACGCGGCAGAACGTACATTTTCCGCACGACTGGTCGCAGGTGAAACTAAGAAAATAACGTGCAACGTCCACCATACAGTCGCTGTCGCTCAAAACGACCAATCCTCCGGAACCCATCATGGCGCCCATGTCGCTGAGCGCATCGAAATCTATCTGAACATCGCACAGTTCGGCAGGAATACATCCTCCCGAAGGACCTCCTACCTGTATGGCTTTGAGTTTGGCGTCTCCTTCAATTCCTCCTCCGATTTTTTCGACGATATGATTCAGAGTCATTCCCATTGGAACCTCTATCAAGCCGCCATATTTCACTTTTCCGGCAAGTGAAAACACCTTTGTTCCCTTGCTGTTCGCCGTTCCGATAGAGCGATATTTTTCATAGCCGTTTTTGATGATAAATGGAATTTGGGTGAAAGTTTCTACATTGTTTACCAAAGTAGGAAATCCATTCAGTCCTTTTTCGGCGGGATATGGAGGTCGTTGTTTGGGAAATCCGCGCTTTCCTTCGATGGATGCTATCAATGCTGTTTCTTCACCGCTGACGAAAGCGCCGGCGCCTTCATATACTTCTACATGAAACGAAAAGCCGCTATCAAGAATATTTTCACCGAGTAACTTGCGCTCTTTGCATATTTCGATTGCAGTACGGATTCGGCTGACTGCTAACGGATATTCGGCACGGATGTAAAAAATGCCGTTTGACGCTCCGACTGCAAAAGCGGCTATCGTCATCCCTTCAATCACACGGAACGGATACGACTCCAACAACATCCTGTCCATAAATGCACCCGGGTCGCCTTCATCGCCATTACATATCACATATTTAACTGTACTTTCTGATTTTGAGATGATTTCCCATTTTCGTCCGGTCGGAAAACCACCACCACCACGACCGCGAAGACCGCTCGAAAGGATAGTCCCAACAAGCCAGCTTGTAATGGGGGATTTGGCTACTGCGTTTTTATTGCACATAGTGTTGCCTTCAAACTCCCTCCCCTGTGGGGAGGGCTGGGGAGGGGTAACTTTCCGCAACGCCTCAAACCCGCCATGTGCACAATATTCATCAATATTCAACGGCGTCAATATTCCATATCCTTCCGTAGAAATGTGTAACTGATTGGAAAGAAAACTGTTGATGATACTTGTCCGTTCGTTTTCCGACTTCCAGATAACGTTATCCCATGTTGTATCGGTGTGATAGATGTCTATGTGTCCAAACAGGCTGTTTTCTATCCGTTTAAGAAATCCTGTCGCTTTGAAATGATGGTGTAAAATCTCTTTTATTTCTGCTGCTTTCACATTAGGATAGCGTACTACCGAACCATCGGACTGAACAATATCAATCAGCGGGACTTTATTACAAACGCCAACGCAACCTACTGTTTTAATATGAATATCAATTTCTAACTGACGTGAAGCCTGCAACAACTCTTTGTAAATATCGCCCGAACCGCTTGCAATGCAACACGAACCCATACCAAGACGAACTTCGTAGCCCACTTTAACTTCTCCAAAGCCCCCTCTAACTCCCCCTTTGGGGGAGTTAGAGGGGGCTTTTG
>Ga0209628_10000300_pt1 | contig 29861 bp, 38 predicted proteins | sample TergutCu122P4_FD_187285 | JGI IMG/M metagenome (GOLD analysis project Ga0209628, IMG submission 187285) | Cubitermes ugandensis P4 segment gut microbial communities from Kakamega Forest, Kenya - Cu122 P4 (SPAdes) (version 2) | ecosystem: Host-associated > Arthropoda: Insects > Digestive system...
TACCAATATGAAGTTGGTTACGGACTTAATGAATTTCACGGCAACAATTAACAGTAAGATTGAGCGCGGCATCAAGGAAAACGGTAATAATTCGGATGTTTTTATTGCAGAAGTAAATTCAAATCTACCTGAAAAGTTTATGCTTTCAATCCCTATTTTCAAAGGAATGAAAGCCGAAACATTGGAAGTTGAAACCTTTGCCAAAATCAACGGACGCGAAGTTTCCTTTACGCTACTTTCGCCGGGCGCAAACCAAACGCTTGAAGAAATCCGCGACAAAGCAATTGACGAACAATTGGAAAAAGTACGTGCGATTGCGCCGGATATTGCAATTATTGAAATCTAATAGTTAAATTTTACTTATTATGATTGTAATACAAACATTTATTATTACCTTTACATCGTAATTAAAAAATTCGGAAATGCTGCCCGAACGAAGATATTAGCAAACTCTTATTTTTTAACTCACTTCGGGCAGCAACCTAAAAGAGTAAAAAAATGAGAGTTTGCTTTTTAAACAAAAATTATGCTTAAAAACAACAAGTAATGAAAACGTATAAAATTAAAACAAGTTTTGTTTTTGATGGATATTTTGAAGTTGTTGCTGAAAACAAATCACAGGCTCGTGAATTTGTAGGAAAGCATTGCGGGTTGGTTATCGGTGGCGATATTCGTTCCACTTTGCCGGATGATATGGTAAATTGGGAATTTGATGTACATCCAAAAAAAGTAATATCATGAACAAGAATGAAATAAATATCAAAAATACTCATAGTTATATTGGACTTACAAACATAACAGATTATGGACAACTACTTAAAGAGGCTGAAGAAATTCAATCTTTTGCCGAGATAACCGTAGGTGACAACCCACAGGAAATCGCAGAAAGAATAGCTGATTGCGGCGTTTTAATTGCCCGGTCTGGAAAGATGCTTGCCGATGCAAAGTATCACTTGAATAAGAAAAAGCAGGACGAAACAGTAAATTTAGTCTTGAATATTCTACACAAGGAAAAGCTATCTGCCAAGGTTCAGAACGCTTTGATTGATAGTATTTGCAAAGACGAGCAGTACCTTGTTGATTGGCTTGAACGCCTAAACAGAGCGGTTACGCACCAGCAAGAAGCGATGCGGTCGCTATTGAGTTACGAAAAAGAAAATTTAAGATTTTCAAAAACAGGATATTGATATGACAACAGCATATAAAAAATGAAAAGAATAATTAAAATATTAAGACCCTATGTTCATCGCAGCAAGTTTATCGCAAACATCTACTTTATTTTGATGTGCAGGGGTTACGGTTATAATTGGAAAAGGATTTTGAGTGTGTTTATTTAATCAATTGTGTCAGAAATAAATAATTACATACCGATTAGTCGCAAGTTATTTGAGCACCAATTTTGGTGCGAAGAACGGGTTTATTCGAGGTTCGAAGCTTGGATTGATATTTTACAAAGTACAAGATTTGAGGACACGAAGTTGTTAATAGGCAATCGGTTTATAGAAGTTAAAAGAGGTCAGTTCACTGTTTCATTGCGGTATTTAGCAGAGCGTTGGAAATGGAGCACAAAGAAAGTAAATAACTTTTTAGATTTGCTCATACTCGCCAAAATGATAATAAAAGAAACACCAAAGGAAACAGGGCAAACCGTTATAACTGTCTGTAATTATGAAAGATACAATTTGAATTTTAAAGAATGGAAACACCAAAAGAAACAGGAAGGAAACACTAAGGAAACACCGAAGAAACAGGAAGGAAACACTAAGGAAACACCGAAGAAACAGGAAGGAAACAAATATAATAATGATAATAAAGAGAATAATAATAATCCCCCCTATAATCCCCCCGAATGGGAAGAGAGTGAGAGTGATTGGAAAATTGATTTTTTAGTTTACAAAGACGAATTACGCAACGCTTTCAAGAAAATCAAAAAGGATAATGATTGGATTAGTCAGCAGCAAGCGTATTATCCAAATGTGGATATAGTGAAATCAATTGAAAAATCTTGTGTTAATTATTGGGCTACGGAAGCAGGTTGGAAAAACAAGAAAAGTAAGAAAATAAAAAATATTTGTTGGAAATCGACTTTTGGCAACTCAATTAGTAAATCTGAAAATAAAGTTTATTACAATAAAAACGACGAAAATGCAGGAACACAGAAAAAAGTCGGTTACGTCTGACACGGAAACCGGTCGGCTAATGCCGCAGGCTCGTGAACTTGAAGATGCAGTTTTGGGGGCTGTTATGCTTGAAAAAACGGCATTTGAAACAGCAAATAATATTCTTTCGGCTGATATGTTTTATTACCAAGTGAATGGCATAATATTTTCTGCTTGTATCGAATTAGAAACGGAAAGACAGCCTATTGACTTGCTTACTGTTGCTGATAAATTGAGGAGTAATGGAGATTTAGAAGCCGTTGGGGGTATGCATTACCTCGCTCAATTCACTCAAAAAATAGTTTCTTCCGCTCACTTAGAAACGCATTGCTTTATTGTTAAAGAAAAGTATTTGCACAGAAAGTTAATCCAAATTTGCAGCGAAAACATATCACTCGGGTTTGACGAAACAGAGGACATTGACGAAACAATCGCAAAACTGAACACCGAAATTGAATCATTACAGGAATTGATTGTCGGCAAGCGAGACACAAGCCACATTTCTGAAGCGGCAAAAGAATCAATCACGCAGATGCACACTCGAATTGCTAACAAACGAGATGGCGTAACGCCCGGAATACCCACCGGATTTGCCGATTTGAACGCTTTAACAAATGGTTGGAAGCCAGAAAAGTTTATTGTTTTAGCCGCCCGCCCCGGAGTTGGGAAAACGAGTATCGCTTCTAAGTTTGCAATTACGGCAGCAAAAAAAGGAACGCCGGTAGTATTCTTTTCGCTCGAAATGGGAGAAACGGAATTAACCGACAGAATGATTATATCCGAAGCCGCCATAAATGCCGATGATTACAATTCAGGCTCAATACAACAGGCGGAATGGAGCAAGGCAGAAATGGCTATGGAAAGCATCTCAAGACTTCCGATTTACATTGAAGACAATCCAAACGTAACAGTCAGAAACATTGTAAATAAGGCTCGCCTGCTCAAAAAACAAGGAAAGTGCGGAATGGTAATCATTGACTACCTGCAACTAATAACTCCAAGCGTTAAAAGTAAAATAAGGGAACAGGAAGTAAGCGAAATAAGCCGTTTATTGAAAATTCACGCCAAAGAATTGAAGGTACCGTTTATTGTTCTTTGCCAAATGAATAGAAATATCGAATCCGAAAACAGAGAGCCAAGGTTATCCGATTTGAGAGAATCCGGCTCTATCGAACAGGATGCAGATATAGTTATTTTCATTAGTCGTCCCGGAATGTATCTCGATGAATTGAGAGATAAAAAAACAGGAGAAGTGATTGACAAGAATTTCATAGAACTCCTTATCCGAAAAAACAGAGCCGGAAAACTTGGTAAAGTTAAGGTTATGCACAACGAATCAATGACTAACTTCTATGATTATGACTTTCGAGGACAATCCGACAATTCGTACAATCACAAGGCAACGGTTAATTATTATGAACCGACACACCAACAGGAGGAAGTGCCGTTTTAAGTTGTTGAATATCAAACAGTTAAACTTTGTTAAGTGCAAGAAAATAATTTGCTAAATACTTGTGTATCAACTAATTAATTTGTACCTTTATACCATAATACTAATATATAAATATACAAAGTTATGAAAACAGAAGTAATAAATGCAATCAAAAAACTACAAGTAGAAGTTGCAAACTTAAAAGTAGAATGGTTTGAAGAAAGAGGTAATGAGTTTCTAAAAAACAAATATTTGCAAGCAAAAGCAAAGTTAGAGGGAATGCAAGAAGTTGTAGGATTATTGGTCGAAATTTAATATTCAAACTATTGATTATAAAGAAACCGCTTATGCAATATATCTGAATGCGAAGTTGAAAGTGTTATCTATATGTTTGATTTCGGAAGGAACTGATTTGAATGTAATGATTCCGCCCAAACAAATAACTCAAGGCGCAATCTTGCAAAATGCCTTTGGCGTGATATTGGCACACAATCATCCGTCAGGAGATGCAACTCCGAGCAATGAAGATAAGTTTGCCACAAGCAGAGTAAGCCAATGTTTGAAATTGTTTGATATAAAATTAATAGACCACATTATTGTTACGTCTGACAGTTATTTTTCAATGGCAGATAAAAACTTAATAAATTGAGTTATGAAATACGACATTATTATTGGCATCGACCCTGACACTGAAAAATCCGGCGTATGTTTTCTCGAAACAGCAACACGAATACTCGAAGTTTCAAGCCTTACGCTGCCGCAATTAATTGATTACTTAGAGTTTGTAAAATCTAAAAAGATGAACTATAATGAAAAAATAGTCGTTGTCGTTGAAGCAAGCTGGACTACCACCCACAACCACCACCTTGCCGGAAAACACACTTTGGCATCTGCATCAAAAACAGGTTACAACATCGGGCGCAACCACCAACAAGGAATAGTCATTTGTGAAATGGCAAAAAAATTAGGATTTGAAGTCGTCGAACAGCCGCCATTGCGCAAATGTTGGAAAGGGATAAACGGCAAAATTACCCACAAAGAACTTCAAAATTTACTGTATAATTCAGGACTTGGGATGCTTGATAAAAAAACGTCAAACCAAGAAGAAAGAGATGCAGCTTTGATTTGCTTTTTTAGTTCAAATTTGCCACTAAAATATAAACCGACAAAATGAAAGAAGTTATTGATTTGACAGGAAAGAAATTTATGCGTTGGACGGTTATTGAGAGAGCAGAAAGCGATAAACGCAATAAATCTATGTGGAGATGTGTCTGCGAATGCGGAACAGAAAGAAATGTGAGTGCAAATAATTTGAAAAGTGGTGGTTCTCGGAGTTGTGGTTGCTACAATTTAGAATTGGTAACAAACAGAATACTTGGCAAAAGTGTAAAACACGGACTTTCAAAAAAACACCCTATTTATAAAGTTTGGGAAGGAATAAAACAAAGATGCACAAATACAAATGCGTTTGCATTTGATAGTTATGGAGGTAGAGGTATATCTATTTGCAATGAGTGGTGCAATGACTTTCAATCATTTTACGATTGGGCGATTGCTAATGGTTACGCAAAAGGATTAACACTTGATAGAATTGATAATAATGGAAATTACGAGCCGAGTAATTGCAGGTGGGCTACACGAAAAGAACAAGGAAGAAATAAGCGCAACAATATAAAGATTTATTACGATGGAAAAGAATATACTGTTGCTGAACTTTCAACTAAATTAAACATAAGTAGGTATTTTGTGCAAAAAAACTTCAAAAATTTGCAAAAAATCAAACATTTTTAATGTAATGTGATTGTAATACAAATATTTTTATTAGTTTTACATCGTAATACAACTATCTCAAAAAATGGAAATTTACACATCATATTTTGCAAAAGAAAAGAAACTGATAGCAAAAAGAATTGCGCCAATTGGCATAGCTCGCTTTCCGCCTAAATTCTTTTACGGTCAAAGTCTGTTTGAACTTGCGCCGAGAGCAGAAATGTTGCGAATGCCCGAAGAACAATACGACCGCGAATTTAACAAAATATTAGCAAGGCTCAATCCGCAGCAGATTTACGAACAAATCAAAAGAATGTCGGGCGGTCGCGATGTCGCTTTGTTATGTTTTGAAAAGTCAGGCGACCCTTGCCACAGGTATATGGTTGCCGATTGGTTGAATAAAGAACTCGGATTGAATATCAAAGAGTTCGATTATGTTCCGAAAAGTAAGCCGGAGGGCGTACAGGGAAGTTTATTTTGAAATATTGATATTGGAGTAGTGGCGGAATTGGTAGACGCTTAAGACGTAAGAAAGGTAACAAGCAGGTCATTGGTAACTCCCTTTAGTAATAAGCAATGAGAGCCAAGTAGAAGCAGAATGTCGCAATACTTTTTTGCAGGTTCAAAGCCTGCCTACTCCACAAAAAACCAGAGAGAGAGGGGGGGTATGAAAGCAACAAGCAGTTAAGTCGCGAATTGACCGCTTTTGTTTCGTAGTTGCAAATACGATAGTACCCCCGTTGAGAAATACCAAGAGTTGCGTAGGTGCCGGTGTTGAGGTGAAATATTTGTGGATTAATATTTCGCAAACTTGCAAAGCGATGACAAGCAGAGCATTTGAAATCAGGCAAATTCACAACCAATAATCGCAACAACAATTAGAGATGACCGTCTGACGGCTCGGAAAGACGAGCATTTTTACCGCTCGTAACTCAACGATAGAGTGCCATACTTTTAATATGGAAGTTGCAGTGTTTAAGTCCTGCCGGGCGGACAAATTCAAAACGATATGGCTCTACAAACGCCCGGAGCGTTCTTTTTGGGAACGCTTGTTCCATCGGAACAGAAGTACATGAAAATCATTTTGGAGAATGCACTCAAAGCAGGCTACAACAGGATTATTGAGCCTTGCTGCGGTGCTTTTGCTATGTCGCACCTTGCCGTACAAGCCGGATTTAAACCCGAACAGATTGAAGCAAGCGATGTAACAATGTTTTCTTCCATTATGGGCTATGCTTTTATGGATAAGCCGTTAGACGATTTGAATATCAAAGCAACCGGCTTTACCGATGAAGAACTGAAAGACCCCGCCACCGCTCTTTACGCATTAATGTATCTGAAAACAATGACGACCGCAGGCAGCGACTTCTTTATGGCAATGCTGAAAGACCTTGAACTGCGAAAAGAACAGCATATTGCCAAAATTCAAGAGCAGTTAGATAGAGGAAAAACATTGTTGAAAGGATTTAGTTACCGTCCGCTTGATATGTTCGACCACATCGACGAAGTGATTGCAGACGAGCGCACAATCATAATCGCCAACCCGCCCACCTACACCGCAGGTTTTGAAAAATGGTACGGCACCGGTGGTAATATGACTTGGAATGAACCCGAATACAGAATATTCGACCCGAAGACAGGTTTAACCGATTTATTCGAGTTAATGAACGGAGCCAAACCCCTAATCATTTGCTACGAAGAAAACGAAATCCAAAAAATGGCAGGCACGGCTATTTTTACACGCTACGGAGTTCGGAAAGGCATAAATGTATATCTCACAACCAACAGGGAAGAAGAAGCCGAAAACTTGGCGAAAGGCAAAATGGTAGTCCGTCCCAACGAAAGCAAGATGTCGCCGCTCGATTGTTCTACCCTGCCAACCGATTACGAAATCACAGAAAACTCAAAAATTGAGTTTATGAAAGTTGAGCCGCAGTATTGCCAATATTATCGTGGCGTTTGGACGCACAATTTTGTAGGCGGACAGGCTCAAATAAATATCGTTCTACTCATCGACCGATATGTCGCCGGTGTGTTTGGTTATCAGTTAGCCATTGGTCCCAAAGTGCTGAAAGATTTACTCATTATGTACGGAATAGCCGTACCACATCAAAACTACCGGCTTGGCAGATTATTGACAATGATTGCCTGCAACCTTCAAACGCTCAAAGCCGTACTTACCGACTATCAGATAACGAGATTGCACGGAGTAAGCACCACGCAATTAACCAAATACCCCGAATCGAAAGAAATGCGCGGTTTGATGAAACTTGTAGATAAAGAAAAAGGAAAGTTGGGTTACAAACTCACATACAAGTCCGAAATCAAAGAACGGACAAAAGAAGAAGCATTAAAAGAATTTCTGAAAAAAGAAACAATATGGAAAAAGGAGAGGAAAAAAACCAAATTGGCACAAGAATAGAATTGCCGGCAGGCGTTACCATACTTGCCGACTTGGGCTACGGCGTAGTTGTCGCGAAAGTCGATGTCAGCCTTATACGCGAGCAGGATAAGAACGCACACTTGATGAAGCCGGAGATGTTTCGGCAGTTATCCGAAAACATCAAAAAGCGTGGCGGACTTGAAAGTTTGCCTTTTTGTGCATTGACAGATAAAGTAGAGATGATTTCCGGTCATCACAGACTTCGGGCAGCGAAAGAGGCAGGACTGAAAGAAATCATCGTATTGCTCGACACCACCGGTTTAACACGCAGCCAAATCGCTGCAAAGCAACTTGCACACAACGCAATCAATGGTTTCGACGACCCCTCTATGCTGAAAGAAATCGCCAAGATGATTACCGATGTAGATGATATGATTGAAAGTTTTATCGGGAAAGACATTCTCGGCGAGCCGTTGGCGGAACTCGACAAGTTGCTGTCGCCCACGCTCGACTTCGATTGGAAACAGATACAGTTTGTTTTCATTCCGCACCAATTGAAAAATCTTGAATTGTTTGTCGAAAAAACAGGCGGAAGTTTCGACTTTGTAGGAGCGGCTCACGTTGAGCAGTACGAAAAACTGATGGATTCACTGCAAAAGTATCAGAACTTCAAAAACGTAAAAAATCTCGGTACTGCAATCAACGCAATGATGGAAGCCGCCAACCGCGAAATGGAAGCCGCAGAATACGACGGCACGGAAGAATGGGTAACGCTTTCTACTTTGTTTGGAGCGGCAGCCATTCCACAAGAATTACATCTGAAAATGAAAGATGTATTTGAAAAAATGAAGAAAAACGGTCAGATAACCGACAAATCGAAATGGAAAGCGTTGGAGGTTTTGGCTGAAAATTATCTAAATTCGTAAAAACGATATAAAAAAGGAATGAAAAGGGAGCAATTGCAAAATATTACTCTAATAAATGCCGATTGTTTAGAAGTATTGAAATCATTACCGGACAATGCTTTTGACATTGCTATTTGCGACCCGCCGTATGGTATTGGGGAAAGTTGGAAAAAAGACACGAAAAGCAATTTCTATAAACACAATACAAGTTATAAAAATAATTCAATTCCAGATAAAATATACTTTGATGAATTATTCAGAGTATCTAAAAATCAAATAATTTGTGGCGCAAATTATTATACAGATTATTTATTTACTACAAACGCTTGGATAGTGTGGGATAAATGCAGGAATGCAGATGCGACATTTAATAGCGAATGTGAGTTATTTTGGACTTCTTTTAAAAAAGTTGCACGAATTGCAAAATTTCAATGGAATGGCGCAGTTACTTGTGAAAAGAGATGTGGCTTTCATCCGCACGAAAAACCAATAAAACTTTACCGGTGGTTACTTAATAATTATGCTAAAAATGGCGACAAAATTCTTGACACACATCTTGGCAGCGGTTCAATTTGCATTGCAGCGCACGATTTGGGGTTTGAAATGACAGGAATAGAATTAGACGAAGGGTATTTTATAGCAGCAAAACAAAGGCTGTTGAATTATCAAGCACAAGGAAAATTATTTTAAATATAAAAAGCAATGGCACGACCAAAAGAATACATACAAGACTTGCACGACAGTTGGGCGTGGAGTTTAGCAATGGAAGGCTTGACAGACAAGGAGATAGCCGAAAAATTAGGAATAGCCAAGTCAACGCTCAATAATTGGAAAAACGAACATCCTACGTTTTTGGACTCCCTAAAAGCAGGAAAAGAGCCGATAGACGCCAAAGTGCAAAATTCATTGTATCAGCGAGCAATCGGTTACTCATACAAAGAAAAGAAAGTCGTTGTCGAACTCGACAGCAATGGCAATCAAAAACCGGCAAGGATTGAAACGACAGAAAAGATTGTCCCGCCCGACACAACCGCTCAAATTTTTTGGTTGAAGAACAGGCGACCGGATTTATGGAGAGACAAACAGGAAGTTGAACTTTCTAATCCGTTCCTTGAATTGATGAAAGCAGCAGCCGATGGCGAAAGTGAAGATAACAGATAAGGAAGTAAACACCTACAAGTTATGGCAGGAAGATTGGAACCGATTTGTAAGAAATGTTTTGAAAGCACGATTGGATAAAGAACAGCAAGAGATTATCACTTCGGTTCAGTTCAACCCGATGACAGCCGTAGCAAGTGGTACCGCAAGAGGAAAAGACTTTGTCGCCGCTTGCGCCTCTCTTTGTTTTCTGTATTTAACGCCGGTATGGGACAGTAAGGGTAATTTGATAGGCAATACCAAAGTTGCGATGACAGCGCCCACCGGCAGACAGGTAGGCAATATTATGACACCCGAAATAAGACGTTTGTTTCGTGCCGCCAAAGTTTTACCCGGTCGTTTGGTTGCAGATGATATTCGTACCGATTACGAAGAATGGTTTTTAACAGGATTTAAGGCTGGAGATGATGCTACTGAAAGTTGGTCGGGCTTTCACGCAGTAAATACAATGTTTGTAATAACAGAAGCATCAGGAATAACAGAAACAACCTTTAATGCCATAGAGGGAAACTTGCAAGGAAACTCACGAATGTTAATTGTTTTCAATGCCAACATCACAACCGGTTACGCAGCAAGGGCAATGAAGTCAGACCGCTTCAAAAAGTTTCGACTTAATTCCCTGAATGCCGAAAATGTCGTTTCAAAAGAAAACAGAATACCCGGACAGGTAGATTACAATTGGGTAAAAGACAAAGTAGAAACTTGGTGTTCACCCATTCAGTCCTACGAGGTAAACGATGGCGAAGGAGATTTTGAGTGGGATGTCGAAGAAAACGGCATATTGGTTAAGCGTTGGTTTCGCCCCAACGACTTGTTTCGGGTAAAAGTGCTTGGAATGTTTCCGAAAGTCGCCGAAGATGTCCTTATTCCTTACGAATGGATAGAGTTGGCAAACAACAGGTGGTTGAAGTTGCAGGAAGAAAATTACAAACCGACAGCACCCCTGCGGCTTGGTGTTGATGTCGCCGGTATGGGCAGGGATAACAGTTTACTTTGCTACCGTTACGGCAACTATGTAGATAAATTCCACGCGCACCAATCGGGCGGAAAAGCCGACCATATGCACATTGCAGGATTGGTTAGCCACGAATTGAAAAATCCCGATACAGTCGCAGCCATTGATACGATTGGCGAAGGCGCCGGTGTTTACTCTCGTTTGGTAGAACAGGGATTTATCAATGCCATATCAAGCAAAGGCTCTGAAAGCGCAAAAGGATTGCGAGACATAAACGATGTGTACGAATTTGCCAATATGAGAGCCTACTTGTTTTGGTGTATTCGCGATTGGTTAGACCCGAAGAACAAAAACAACCCCGCACTTCCACCCTGCGACAAACTGACGGAAGAATTGACGGAAACGCATTGGAAGTTTCAAAGCGACGGTCGTATTATCATTGAAAAGAAAGATGGCAAGGATAGCATACAGGAACGTATCAAACGCTCGCCGGATTGGTCGGACGCACTCAAAGAAACATTCTACCCTGCAAATGTGCAGGTAATTGACGAAGAACAAATACTTAATGATTTTAGATAATTATGAAAATACTTAATTTATATGCAGGAATAGGCGGAAATCGTAAGTTATGGGAAGATGAACACGAGATAACAGCGGTTGAACAGGACGAACCGACTGCTAATTTTTATAAATTGTTGTTTCCAAACGATAATGTTGTTATTGCAGATGCGCACGAATATTTGCTAAATAACTTTGATAATTTTGATTTTATATGGAGTTCTCCGCCTTGCCCCACTCATAGTAGATTAAATACAACAATGGTAGGCTTGGGGAAAAGACCAGTTTATCCTGATATGATTTTATATGAAGAAATAATATTTTTAAATCAATGGCACAAAGGTTTATTTGTAGTTGAAAATGTAATTCCGTATTATGAGCCGTTAATACCAGCAAAGAAAGTAGATAGGCATTTGTGGTGGAGTAATTTTTTAATTACAACTTTTATTCCGACAAAAAAACCTAATCACGAAACAGCAACAGTGAGACAATTAGAAGAATTTTACAAATACGATTTATCACAAGTTGTAGAAACAAATAAGAATAGCAAATTAAAAATGCTTCGTAATATGGTGCATCCAGAAGTAGGGATGCACATCTTAAATTGCGCGTTAAAAAAATACAATTATAATAATGCAGAACAATTAAAATTATTTGAATTATATGAACCTCAAAGAAATTTTTGCAGAAAACAGGTCAATCAATGACATCATTGCCGACCTCAAAGAAAAAGACGTTGAAGTAATCCCTTGGGCAAAGTTGTCGAAAGAATACATTCCGTCGAAGCACGAGATTATGACCGACAAGATTACCCGCAGGGACAAAACACGCAAAGACGGAACGATTGAAAGAGTCGCACGAGTAACCTACGGCTCGCAACGAATGTATTCTCGAAGAATGACACAAATGGCGTTTTCCATTCCCGTCGAAAGGATTTACGACACCGGCAACGACGAAACAAAAAAAGCCATTGCCGCCGCCATTGAAAAAATATACGAAGGAGTGCGCATTGACGCCGTCAATACAAGGCGTTGGCACGCTTATTTTGCCGCGTGCGAAGTCTTGTCTATTTGGTATGCCGCCAAGTCGAAAAACGAGGATTACGGCTTTCAGAGCGAGTACAAACTTCGCTGTATGTCTTACTCGCCTATGGATAAAAAGTATTCGCGAATTGAACAGGCGGAAATATACCCATTGTTCGACGGTGTCGATTTGATTGCGTTAAGTCTCGAATACACCAAAAGGGAGAAAGACGAAAAGAGCCAAAAGGCAAAAGACGTGCAATATTTTGAAACATACACCGCCGAAAAGCACTATGTTTGGAAGAAATCACAAAACGATTGGGAAGAAGTAATCCAACCCGAAGAAATCGTACTTTTGAAAATCCCTGCCGTCTATCAATGGCGACCGCTACCGATTTGGGAAGATGCCACCAACAACACCAAAGAGATAGAGTACGCACTTTCACGCCAAAGCGACATTATCCGCAAAAACTCCGCTCCAATATTAAAGATTAAGGGCAAACTCGTCAACAACGACAAGCCCGAAAGTGATATTGCAAGGGAAGTTTACCAAATGGAAGGCGAAAACACCGACATCAGTTATGTTACTTGGTCGCAGCAAGTCGAAGCAACCAAATTCTACACCGAAATTCTGAAAAAGAATATGGACGAAGAATTGCAGTTGCCGAACCTGTCGCTCGAAAACACCAAAGGACTTGGCGTAGTATCCGGCGAAGCACGCAAAACACTCCTTGTTGATGCCCACTTAAAAGTCGGCGAAGAAAGTGGCGACATCATCGAGTTCTTGGATAGAGAGTGTAATGTAGTCAAGGCTTTTCTCGAATTGATGAATACTAAATGGAAAGGCAAAACATCGGCAATAAATGTTGAGCACAAAATAACTCCTTTCATTCAAAACGATGAAGATGCCGAAATCACAAAGATTGTCAAAGCAACCGGCGGAGAGCCTATTGCTTCACGAGCAACCGGCATTAAACGCTTGGGATGGGTAAAAGACGTAGAAGCCGAAAATGCACTTATATCCAAAGAGCAGACAGAAAAGAATACTATGGATGTTTTTGAACCGACAATGTAAAATTATGACATCTAAGACAATAAACGAAAATGAAATAAAATTTCAATATCGACTTGATATTGAAGGTGAGTATATTCCTAATGTAGGCGATATGATTACTCATCGAGAGAAAACATATCGTGTTATCGGAAAAGGTCATGATTATAATGAAGGTTTGATAACGATACATTGTTATAATGGCTCTCAACAAATGGGATAAACAGCACCTTATCAATCTCGGACTAACACAGAAACAGATTGATATGATATTTACGGCAGCAGCGAAAGAGGCTGCCGCTATCGGCGTGTCTATTGACGATTTCAATCCCGACAAGCCGTTTTCTTTTGCCGACTATCCCGAAACAAGGGCGCGTATAGAAAAGTGCGTGAGCGAACTTTATTCACGGTTAGAAATAACCACCGTAAACGGCACCCGCTCCGCTTGGACATTGGCTAACAACAAAAACAATGTACTTTGCGACCGCGTGTTTGGCGAAAATAAGTACAAACTAACCAAAGCACAGGAACGCAAGTATTACAGCAACAACGACAAAGCCCTCGAAGCATTTCTAAAACGCAAAACCAATGGCTTAAACCTTTCAGATAGAGTTTGGAACTACACCGACCAATTCAAGACCGAAATCGAAATGGGTTTAGACTTGGGCATCCGCAACGGACTTTCGGCAGCAGAAATGGCTCGCGATTTGAAAAAGTACCTCAAAGAGCCGGACAAGTTATTCCGCCGCGTCCGCGATGAACACGGAGTTTTGCAACTATCCAAAAATGCCAAAGCATACCATCCTGGCGCGGGCGCTTACCGGTCATCATACAAAAACGCTATGCGCTTGGCTCGCACCGAAAACAATATGGCGTATCGCACATCCGACCACGAGCGTTGGCAGCAGTTAGATTTCGTTGTTGGTATTGAAATACGGCTATCAAACAACCACACATTAAACGGAAAGCCATTTCACGATATTTGCGATGATGTGCAGGGAAAATACCCAAAAGACTTCAAATTTACAGGTTGGCATCCGATGTGCCGCTGCCTCGCTATCTCAATCCTCAAAACGCCCGAAGAAATGGCAAAAGATAACGAGCGTATAATGAATGACGAAGAACCGAGCGAGGAAAGCGAAAATACCGTGAATAATGTGCCTGAAAACTTTAAAAAATGGATTGATGATAACAAAGACAGGATTGATAAAGCAGATGCAAGGGGAACGCTGCCTTATTTTATGAGGGATAATGCTGAATATGCTGGAGTTCCGATAAACAAAATAAATGTAACCGGCAGGACAGATTTAATAAATGTTGCAATGGCTAAATACAATTCATACAATACAAATGAATGGACAAAAGTAGGATTTGATGAATTTAGTGGTGGTTACGAGGTATATCACAAAGAACATCTATTTGACCCAACCATCGGTAAATTTGGCATTCCAAGAAGCGACTATGAGAAAAACGCTGCAAATATCTTGTCTGAATATGGAATGACTGTTGTTCTTGGCTCTGAAAAACCTGAATTTGAAAAAAGAAGAATTGATGGATTACTGAATAATGTACCATTCGATATAAAGGGAGTCGAAGGAAAGAGTAAACGAATCATAAAAGATAAGATAGCCGATGCAAGTAATCAGGGAGCAAAAACTGTAGTGCTTTATTTCCACAAAAAAGATATGTTTGACATTGATTTTGTTAGAGATGGCTATGAAAAGTATCTTTCAAATTCAAAAAGCAAGCGAGTAGGCGTTGTTTATTGTGTGGTTGGACAATATTTGTATAAACTGTAAAAAAATAATGCTTATGTTTTGTTATAAAAAAAATAATTCATATCTTTGCAACATAATACAGAGCGAATTGTCAAGGCAAATATTGGGTTCAAATCCCAAATCGTTCACGCGGATAGGATTACATTCAGTTGGTCCTATCGGCTCAAAAAGAACCGGTAATTTATTGCCGGTTCTTTTATTTCTAAACACTATCCTAATCTGCTGTAATTCAAACAGTTAAACTTTGTTAAGTACAAGAAAATAATTTGCTAAATACTTGTGTATCAACTAATTAATTTGTATCTTTACATCATAATACTAAACTATAAAAATATAAAGTTATGAAAACAGAAGTTATTATCAACGCAAACAGAACAGGCTATTCCACAAGCCAAATTAAAAACACAATGACAGTCGGAGAACTTATTGAATTTCTACAAGGATTTGACGAGGATTCTCGTATTTATCTATCGCACGACAATGGTTATACCTACGGAGGCATAACTTGCAGTGATATTGACGAAGTAGAGACAGACGAAGACAATGAAAACTAAAACATCAAAAGCCGTAGAACTCTTCCGAAACGGAAAAGTAAAAGAAGCCTTAGGAATATTCAGCACTTTCCGCATTGGTTTCAGCAAGGAAGAAAAGAGAGCAATCGAAATAGCCTATGAGTCAATGACTGGCAAAGAAGCATTTTACAGAAGTCTCAACATTGATGTAGACGAAGAATACAGAGTGGCGGTAGTAGCAATTAACAAAAAGTATAATATTTAGCAGTATGGAAGTAGTAAAATTTCAATCAACAAAAGGGGTGTTAAGAATTTCAGCAGAAGCAAAGAAAAGTGTATCTATGTATAATAGAGATGGTATATATAGCCGAGAAGAAACAGTAAAATCAATATCGCTCAATCACAATGGCAGGCGATATTATGGAGTAATCCTCAAAGGAAGCGTTCACGCTCCAAAAACTTCAATGATAGGTCAGTGTTTGCTCGACATTGCATTTGCCGAATACGAATCACAAAATAAAGCAGTATGAAAGACTTAGAGTTAAAACAAATTGGCATAGACGATTTTAACAGACCTGTCTATAAGGACAACGATGATAAGTTATGGAAAGATGTAAATTGCGATGGCTTGCACATTGCACTTTACTCGGCTTGCAACAATGAATTTGACGGCGAGCCGGATATGCCAATTAGACAAACATACATAATTAAATAAGAAATGAAAGTAATAGAAGTCGGAAAAGAGGTAACATTGAATGAGCCATATTTAGGTTATCACAATGGAGTTATACTTGAAAGAATATACCCAAAATGGGCAATAAAACTTCACGGAAGCGGAATGATAATTTATTTATATGATGATGAGTTTATAATAGACTAATTATGTTCGGAAAAGACTACTATCCAACCCCCAAAGAAGTTATCGAACAGATGCTGTTCGGTATCGACATCGCAAACAATGTATTCCTTGAACCGTCAGCCGGAAATGGAAACATCATTGACTGCTTAAATGAACACCACGCAAAAGAGGTGTTGTCGTGCGAAATCAATCCCGATTTGGCAAAAATAGCCGCAAGCAAATCTCGACTAATCGCCAACGACTTTCTGACCGTGCAAGCCGCCGAAATTTCACACATTCACGCCATTGTAATGAACCCGCCGTTCTCCGCTGATGAAGACCATATTTTACACGCTTGGAATATTGCGCCCTGTGGTTGTACAATAGTTTCGCTTTGCAACGAAAACACCATTAACCGCCATTGGGATATATCAAAGAAACGGCAGGAATTACGCGAGTTAATCGAACTGTACGGTAGGAGTGAAAATTTTGGAGACTGTTTTTCAACTGCCGAAAGGAAAACAGACGTTCGAGTATCTTGTGTATGGCTATACAAGTCAAAGCAAGGCGAAGATGAATTTACCGACTTCTTCTCTCTTACAGATGATGAAGTTGAAAATATGAAAGCTGGAATTGCAAAATACGACTATGTCAGAGATATAGTCGGTCGATACGTTCAAGCAATTCAACTATTTGATAAGATTGAGCCGCTGGCAAAACAGATAAACGAACTGACAAAGCCTATTTCAGATTACGGACAAATCAAATTTGGAGCGTATGAAACAAACAAGCATAACGGAAGTAATGAAATTTCACGAGATACATACAAAAAAGAACTGCAAAAAAAATGTTGGCAGCGCATTTTCGATGATATGAAAATGAACAAGTATGTAACGCAAGGAGTGCAAGCCACAATCAATAAGTTTGTCGAAACACAAATCCACGTTCCGTTTACAATGAAGAATATCTACAAAATGCTTGAAATTATTGTCGGAACGCACGGCAACCGAATGAACCAAGTACTTGTTGAAGTCTTTGAAAATATCTGCTCATTTGCTTGGAGAGAAAACTGCACCGGCGGCGAAAAGTGGAAAACAAACTCCGATTATGTAATCAATAAACGGTTTATTGTGCCTTACATTTGTGAGTTTCGTGATTATGTATCCGACAAGGAAAAAGTAACACTAAGTTTCGGAAGCCGAACCAGTCAAATTGAAGATGTAGTAAAAGCATTATGCTATCTTACAGGATTAAACTGTGATACAATGAGGAGTTTAGGACAGTTTGTTAGCCAAACAAATATGAAATGGGGACAGTGGTATTATTGGGGGTTCTTCCGAATACGAGGCTACAAAAAAGGCACAATGCACTTTGAGTTCCAAAACGAAAAAGACTTGGAAATGTTTAACCGCCGTGTCGCCGAAATCAAAGGTTGGGCGTTACCACAAACAAGCAACTCAACTAAACAGTCAAGAGCAAAGTCGACAGGGGTTTCACTATTTGATTGACAATAAAACTGTTAAATCTTGGATTTTCTTGCAAAATATTTGCATATATCGAATTTAATATATATCTTTGCATTGTAATTAATAACAAACAAGAACCGGCGGCAACGGATAAGCGGCAAAAAGAAAATGAAAACTCAAAAAGAAAACAACAGAACAGTTCACTATTTCCACATTGGCAGAGGTGGTAGATTTTACAACGGAGGACATAAAACTTATGTTGGAATTATTAAAACAAATGAAATTGAAAGTAAAATTGACTTGAATTTGAGCGAAAGAATGAACGGGAAATTTCACTATTCTTATTTTGATAATGCCGGAAATGAAATTATTAGCAGGAGAGATTTTGTCAATGGATTGAAAAATGGAAGATTAGTAGTTGATTTTGACACAATATATGATACTGATATTTTCTGCACGATAGAAAAAATGACCGATGACGAAAAAGAGTTATACGAAAATAGTTTATAAAATTAAAATCGCCAGCCCCGAGCGCATCGGTGCATATTTTTTATGAAAAGAATAGAAGAGCATAAGTATTGGTGGTTGGGAGAAAATAAGCAATGGCATGAAGATGAAGAAACGCTAATTAAGTTGTCTTTCCCTCGCTGTTTTATTCGTTACAATGTAGGCGATGCTTATTTTGCATCATTTGAAGATTTTTTTGGAAGTATAGCAGAAGTTCAATGGCTTGATGGAGAAAAGCCGTCAAAAAAAGTGCAAATGGAAATCATGATTGAAGCGTGGAATTTTCTCGCTATTGAAGAGAGGTTGCTGGAAGATGATTTGGCAAATATGGAAATTGATGAATGGGAGGAAGATAATTATGAAAGAGATGTCTATTGGTGAAATTGCCGTAATCGAAGGAATAAAAATATTGTGCATAGAAAGATTTGTTATGTGTGGTTATTCAGATTGTATAGGGATAAATAACAAATCATTATGTTTAACAATGCAACCGTGCGTTTGTAGTTTGAGAGATGACTCTAAAAATGTCTGCTATAAAAAGTATTACCATGAATGAACGTGAACGAATAGGGCTGCGCATCCGCGAAATAATGAATGAGCAAGGTATTTCAACTGTTAAGCTTGCAAAACTAACAGGATTACACCAGCCGAACATTCAACGAATAATATCTGGAAAATATTCTGCCGGAATTGATATTTTATCAAAAATAGGAGATGCTTTAGAGTGCAAGATTGATTTTGTAATTAAATAGCGTTCTGTTTCCGCACTTTTGTATAGGCAGCCCATTCCGGCTGCCTTTTATTATTTCCTTTTAACAAAGATTAACGTTTAATATGATTGTATTACAAACATATTAATTACATTTGCAAACGCTTGTACTGCTAATCAAGCCACAGGTTGTTTTTCATACGGTTTTTGGTGTATGTGGCTCTGTTCGGTGCGATAGCCTTACAGAGCCATAAACACAAATCAAAAAACGTAACGTAAAATGAAAACAAAAGTTTTGCAACTGTTGAAACCCAAAACTGCATCGTTGGGGTTCACTACCGAAGAACTGGAAGGGGTCGCCGATAACATCGCAGGAACCCTGAAAGAAGATGCAACAGACGAACAGATTAATAAAGCTATTGAATCTGTTTTACCTTTCCTACAGATGTCTCAAAAAGCGGTTACACGCATCGTAAACGCGAAAGAAGAGAAATCCAAAAAAGAACGTGAAGAAGCCGAAGCGAAAAAAAAGGCAGAAGAAGAAGGCGAAGGTAGCGGAGATGAAACAGCAATTGAAAAATTGTTGGCGGAAATCAAAGCAATGCGCGAACAGCAAGATGCCAAGTTTGCTGCACTCGAAGGCGAAAAAACAGCAACCAAACGGATTGCCAATTTTGAAAGCATAATCAAAGATTTGCCCGAAAAACAAAAAGCATCCGAACTGTCAACTTTCAAACGCCTTGTTTCCACCTTTAAAGATGATGAAGATTTTAATTCCTACTTGGAAGAAAAGAAAACATCTATCAGCGAAATGGTACAGGAAAATGCAAACGAAGGACTTGGCGGAGTTACCAAGCCCGGCGGTGGTGGCAGATACACAAGCGAAAAACCGGCATCCGAAGAAGAATGTGATGCTATTGTTTCACGAATAATGTAAAATTAAAAATGGCAGAATTTGGAACTTTAAACTATCCGTCAAAAGAAATCATTACCGAAAATGACAACATTGTCATCAAAAAGTATATTGACGGATATGAAGGAGGTCGTACACTTGACACAACAGGTTACGGTCTTTCCGTGATTAAAGCAGGGCACGTTGTTATCGTGGAAACTGCTACGAAGAAATTTAAGCCTATGCCGTTAAATACGGCAAAAGATGCTTACGACACTTTGCCAACAGGTCATACATACGCAGGTATAGTCGTTGCGACTGTTACCGCCGACAGACCTTTCGTTGGGATTTTGACAAATGGAACTATTAACCCAAAGGCAGCTCCGTTTAAGTATGACACCATACTCACAGCGCTGAAAACAGCGTTGCCGCAAATTGAATTCAGGGAGGATTGAAAATGGAAAAATCGCAATTTATTGAGTACATCAAAACGTATTTCAAAGGCATTGTTACTGCTACTTTGAAGTTGTTGAACGGGAAAGAGGAGGGTATGCCTCCGAGATACCGTTTCAAAGAAATGTTACGCCCGAAGTTTTCCATCTCAGGAAAGTGGGAGTCTATCCTTGCTGATTACAGGAATGTAAAAGCAGACCTCGTTGCAATGGATTCTCCGTTGCCAATCAAGAAACGAGGAAAACTTGGCGCAGCAGCAGGCGATATTCCGAAGTCCGGAATGAAGAAATGGTTGAATGAAACGCAAATGACAAATTTGCAGACATTGCAGGCTTTGGGAGAAAATGATGAAATCAAAGCAGAATTGTTTCGAGATGCAACCGCTTGTATTACAGGTATTTATGAAAATAATGAATACTTGTTCCTGTATGGACTTTCAACCGGTGTCGCTCTCATGACTGATGATGAAAATGTTGGAACTGGCGTTCGATTAAACTTTGGATACAAAGACGAAAATAAGTTTGGAGTCCAAGTTAGTTGGAGTAATCCGTCAACGGCAAAACCGATTGATGATTTTGAAAGAATGTTTGAAAAAGCGAATGGAAATATCCGTATTTTGATGATTGACCGTCCAACATTGAAGAAACTTTGTGCGACAAACCAAATGAGGGAGCGATATGCTTTCTTCAAAGATTTTAATATTACAAGCGGAAGTATTGTTCCTGCTCTTACTCTTGACAAACTGAACGAGTTTATGCAGAGTGAATACAAGGTGACATTTGATGTTGTTGAGCGCACCATTATTGCCGAAAAGAATGGCGAAGACACAATCTTAACGCCGTGGCAAGAAGGAATGATTATCGGTATTCCGACCTACAATGTTGGCGATTTGGTATATGCAAAAACAGCTGAACAAAACGCTCCTGTCGATGGAGTAGAGTACCAACTTGTTGACGGTTACGCATTGCTTTCTATGTTTAGAAAGAACGAACCCGCCGTGTCTGAACATACACATATTCAAGCGCGAGTATTCCCTGTTATTTCAAACGTAAGCAAGATTTTCCAACTTGACACTAATACCATTCAGGCATAATTATGGCAAAAGTAATTAGAGAATTTAGGGATGTCAACAACTACGGGAAAATGTACAAAGTTGGCGAAGAAGTCGAGTTTGATGCTGTTCGCACAGAGAAACTCGTAAAACTCGGCTTAGTTGAATGTGAAGTCAAAGACTTGCTTATTACAGACATCGATTTGACGAAACAGTGGAAAAATGTCGTATCTGACGTAAAGTCATTTACGGATGTTGAAAAACTAAAAGTTGCGCTGGAAACTGAAATCAAATCCATCAGTCCGCGCGAATCTGTAGTTAAGGCAATTCAGGAACGGATTGATGAACTTGAAAAACAGTAATCAATGACGAATTTAGAAGCTATCCTTGAAGATTTACGTCCGTATCCGATACGGAAGAAACTTATCGAACGAAAGTGCGAAAAGTACGGTATCGGAGCAGATGTTGCTATTTCAGACGAAGTTACTGTTACGAGAATAGTTATTGAAATTCTTGTCCAAATGCTTGTGTTAAACAATGTAGCAGAAGGCGGCATTTCAATTTCTTTCGACAGGAAAGGCGTTGAAGAAAGAATAAAAGCATTATGCGGAGAAATCGGATTGGATAGTTCTAATTTTGTCAAAGAAGACATTGTAACCTACTTGGGAGATTTTTGAATTATGAACTTTGAAAATGGCATATTACAGGTAAAGATTAAGACAGGAGGTGGCTTGGATGCCAATGGCTATCCGATAAAACCTTCTGAATCTTGGTATGAACCAATACCGTGCCACATCAAAGTAAATAAAAAGAATAATCTTGGAAAGCAAAATGGAAATGCGTTTATTGTTGCCTCCTACGAAGTTTTTATCGAACTGAGACCATTTGAAGCAGAGAGAATAAATTTAATCAAGCGAGGTAGAGACTTAGGCGAATTTTCTGTTTTGTGGATTGAACATCTTGAAAATGTTGGAACCGTGAAAATTGTTGTTTGATATGCCGATAAAGCGCGAAACTCCTGAAAGCAAAATTGATGAGTTTGTTGAAAGTGTTTTACAAAGGCAGAATCAAGCAATAATTAGAAGTTTGGCTTACGTTGGCGAACAGTGCATTAATGAAGCACGGTCCTATAATGGTAAGCAATATACAGACCAAACAGGCAATTTGAGAAGTTCGACCGGATATGTAGTTGTTTCAGACGGTAATATTGTTCAAATCGGCAACTTTCAGCAAATAAAAAGTGGAAATGAAGGAGCAAAAGAAGGACAATCATTCGCAAGGCAAATTGCAAGCCAATTTCCGAAAGGAATATGTTTGATTGTCGTAGCAGGTATGAAATACGCTTCTTACGTTTCGGCAAAAGGCTACAATGTATTGGATAGTTCTGAATTGTTAGCGGATAAACTCGTTCCGCAAATGTTACAGCAACTTGGATTTAATTATAAGTGAAAACGGCAAAGCAAATACAAAGCGATATTATTGAACTGCTGAAAAGCAGTCCGCTCGCCAATGCCGTGAGTGGGGATATATATCGTTTCGGTTATCGTCCGCGCGACAGCAAGAAAGAGGATATTATTGTAGTTTTCACGGTTGGTTTTCCTGACCAAATTGAGACAGGCGTCGTAACAGTTAACATTTATGTTAAAGATATTGATAATGAAGTAAATGGCGTAATGCTCGAAAATGGTAGAAGGTGCGAGGAGTTAGAGATAGCAGCAAAAAATTGGGTAGAATCGCTAACTGCCGAAAAATCCGATTACAAGTTTACTTTGCAACAAACAATTTACACAGAGGAAGAGCCTGAAATTAATCAGCACTTTGTTACAGTAAAGTTAAAATATGAATTATTAACAATCTAAATTTTAGAGATATGGCAAATATAAGTTGGGGGAAACCCTTAGTTGAAGTGGCTCCGATAACAGGAGGAACTCCCGGAGCATTTGTGGCATTACCAACCCCCGTACAAGATAGTACGCAACTGTCTGTCGAAAAAGGCAATAAACTTGAAGCCCCTTTGGAGGGTGGCGAGTTGGCTGATGTTCGATATGACAAAAACAAATACACGCTTGTACTTGAATTGTACAGGACAAAAGGTTTGACAAAGCCTATTGTTGACGATGACGGTATTATTAATACCGAGTACGCAGTAAGGCTTACTCCTGAAGACCCTACGGTAGAAGGATTTATTATAGACCGAACAAGCGTATCCATTGAGGACACTTGGGATGCAAAAATCGGCTATAAGTGGAAATATACGTTTGAGGCTTTGAAGCCTGCAATCGGTACATTGTTGAAACCTTATACCGTTCCAATTGGATAGAAAGCCAAGCGGGGAGGCATAAATCCCCGAACATCGAGAGTTGGAGCAGTGGTAGCTCGTTGGGTTCATATCCCAAAGGTCGCAGGTTCAAATCCCGCACTCTCAACAAAATTTATTTTAATATGAAGACTTTGGAACAAAAAACGGCACAAACCATATTGCAAAAACCGATAGAGGTTACTGTTGGAAGCAAAACATATCAGGTAGCACCGCCAAGCATTGCTACTTTAATCCTTGCTTCGGCTGCTATATCTGAATTGCCGAAAGTAGAGTTGGAAAACGAGAGCATTGCTGCTGAAAGCCTTTATGTCGCAAAAGATTGTTCCGCTATTGGAGATATAGTAGCAATCCTTATACTTGGCGCGAAAGGTTTGAAGGAAACAAAGAAATCGCCGTTCGGGTTGCGAAAAATTGAAATAGACCGAAAGGCTGTTTTGGCACAAGAGGTATTGGATGAATTGTCTCCGGTGCAACTAAGCAATATGCTTTCGACTCTTCTTCAAGGGATGGATTTGGCTTTTTTTTTCGGAACTATAAATTCCCTAATAGAGATAAATCTGTTAAGGAAGACGAGGGAGACAACGACAACGACAGTGTCTGGGCTGCGGTCGCAGGAATAGTAAAGGCGTATAATCTCCCTATTGATTATGTACTGTACGAGATGAGTTACGCGAATATGATAATGTACGGTTCGGTTTTACCGAGTTACAACAGCGAAAAGAAAGACGAAAATAAAAACACAATAAAGGCGGACGACCCAAAGAATAAAGATGTGGTGCGAAATTTAATGTTTGGATAATGGCAGAAAGTAAGTATTCTATATTCCTCAATAACGACCAACTAAGGAATGCTGCAAAGCAGTCATCCGATATGCTTAAAGGTATCGGAGATTCGGCAGAAGCGGAAGGGGCGCGTATAGATAGGGCTTTCAAAAAAGCGGCTGCCGGCATCGGTATTTCACTCGCAGGAATAAGTGCTGCCGGTTTTGTAAAACAGATGTTCAAAATTCGTTCTGAGTTTCAAGACACCGAAAGTGCAATGACTGTTTTTCTTGGTTCAGTTGACAAGTCTGCAAAGTTTATGAAAGAATTACAAAACTATGCTTGGTACAATATGTTCGAGTTTTCTGACCTTACGAAAGAGAGTGCCAAACTGCTTGCTTTTAGAAATAATGTAGAAGACGTTATACCAATCCTTGACAAACTTTCCAATGTCGCCGCCGGAACAAAGCAACCACTCGGCGACCTTGTCGATATGTATAACAAAGCAAAAAACATCGGAAAAGTTGACGAAATGGGCTTGAAGCAATGGGCGACTAGCGGTCTTGTCGTTACCGATGTGCTCAAAGATATGGGTGTTGAAGTTGATAGGTCAGCAATTAAGTTTGAGCATCTCGAAATGGCACTTAATAAGGTTACATCAGAAGGCGGAATGTTCCACAATCTAATGGGTGCACAACTGCAAAATCTTTCAGCAAGTGTTGGGCAATTACAGGATAGTATTTCCATAATGTTTAACGAACTCGGACAAAAGTCTGAGGGATTTATGAAAGGTGCTATTGACAGTGCGAACTATCTTGTTGAAAATTATGAAAAACTTGGCAAAGTCATTCTTGAATTAGTTGCTGCTTATGGAGCATATAGGGTAGCATTGGCGGTTTCTCTTGCGCTTCAACAATTATATATTGCATTAAAGGCAGGAATGACTGCAGCGGAAATAAAGCATTACGCCGCGTTGGTTTTAACCGAGAAAGCACAAAAATTGCTTAATGCAACAATGCTTAAAAATCCGTATGTATTGGCTGCAGCTGCTATAGTTGCTTTGGGGTATGGAATGTACAAATTAATTACCTACCAAACCGAAGCAGAAAAGGCGCAAAAGCGACTGAATAAAGCCGTAGCGGATTTTAATTCAGAAACAACAACTGAGCAAGCCGAAATTAAACGATTGTTTGACAAATTAGAGGCTACAAAAAAAGAATCAAAAAATTACCAAAAAGTTAAAGATGAAATAACGAGCAAGTACGGAAGTTACCTAAAAGGGCTTAAAGATGAAGTTAAGAATCTTAACGACACGGCGGCAGCATATAGGGCAATAAGCGTAGCCGCAAGGCAAGCAGCCATAGACCGAGCAATCGATAAATCAGTAAAAAAAGAGCAAGAAAATTACGACAAAAACATCCAGAAGGCGAATGAAAATTTGTTGAATCAAATTAAAGCTTCCGGCAAGATGTCTGAAGGTCAAGCAGAAGCATTTTTTGAGAAAATTCAAATGGAACTTCTGAATACTGGGAAATTGTCCGACGAAACATCCCGAAAATTGGAGGTATTCAATCGTACATATTCCGGCGATGCAAATACGTATAATAGCGTAAAATATTGGGTAGAACAAATAGTCGGTGAAAATGAAAAATTAGAAAATGCTGTCAAAAATATAAACCTGAAATTCGGCGTTAGTATTAATCAATATGAAGGCTTGGCGAAAGAGCAAGTAGATGCGTATATAAAAGCCTTTGAAACTGCAATGAGCAAATTTAAACAGTCAGGAAAAAACCAAAAGATAATACTTTTTGACAAAGAGTTAACATTAGGAAGCGAAGAAGAATTGGACCTACATTTAACTAAACTCAAAGAGGTTCGTGAGGCATACAATATAATTGAAAATGCCAAAGAAGGCGAAGGAAAAAAGAACAAAGAATATTGGGAAGGACTTCGTGATGAAACGCAGAGTGCACTTGATTTACTTGAAGAAGGAGAGGGGAAATGGTATGAACTGATTGCACAAAGAGATAAGGCAAACAAAGCACTAAAAGCGTGGGCAGGTGGCTCTGATAATGCCAAACAGAATGATTATACAGACCAAATCAAACGTGAAACACAATCGCAGACTCGCGCTGTTAAAGACTTGGAATTTGCTGTCGAGCATGCGAGGATAAGTGCGCTGGAAGAAGGAGCGAAGAAAATCATTGCTCAAAACAAATTGAACTACGAAAAAGAGAAAGAGCAACTCAAAAGGCAGCAAGAGGATATGTTGCAGCAAAAAATTGAGTTTGAAAAAACAAAATGGCTTGCTACGAATCCAAAAAAGACCAAAGAAGATTGGGACAAGTCGGTAGAAAAAGCATCAGTAAAATTGACAGATACGGAGGTTAAAGATTTTGATACACTTTTGAAAGAGGCGGAAAAGCAGCGCGATAAAGATAATGTCAAAGCATTGCAAGACCAATTAGAGCGTTACCGTACTTTTGCACAAAAGCGGCTCGCCATTGAAAAACAGTATCGGGATGAAATTGCTAAACTCAAAGAGCCTGATTCCGGAGCAACGGAAGAAAACATACAAGAAGCAGAAAAGTACTGGTCTGATATGCTTGCTGCTTTGGATGAAGAAGTGTTCCAAAAAGAAGACACTTTCCAAGAGTTTATGATGCGTATCGCTGTTATAAGTCTTCAGCAACTCGAAAAATCATTGGCAGATGCCGAAAAAGCGTTAAAGGAAAGCGAACTATCTGACGGAGCAAATTCAAAAAAATCAGCCGTTATCCGTGCCAAAATCAAAAAATTACAAACTGAGATAAAAACCGTCAAAGCTGAAAATGCAGTTAAAGAATCTGACAGGGCTGCTGTATGGAACAAAACTGCTTCTGCTATCAAAAAAACCAAAAGCGAGGTTGACGGGATAATTAATTCAATGGACTTTTTGGACGATGCAACAAAAGCCGCGCTAAGGACTGTTTCTAATATTGCCGATGGAGCAATTAATATGATTAACGGTATTAAGATGTTAAGCATAGGTGCAGCGACGTCTATCTCTACTGTCGAAAAAGCATCAGTCATACTTGCTATTGTTGGCGCTGCCATACAAATAATAACTGCTATTTTCAGCGCGGCGTCTGCCGCCGAGAAAAGGCATCAAGAGGCATTAGAAGAAGTTTCAAAAAATAAATTGGCATTTCAACGGAAATATAACTTATTGTTGCTTGAGCAAAACCTGTTACTTAAAGAAGCGACTACTATCTTCGGCACAAAAGATATTGAAAAATCAATTGCTACTATTAAAGTCTATATGGATGCTATTAGTCAGTTTAAGGCGGAATTAAAAGGACCCTATGTAGATTATTTTTCAAGTGCTTGGGCAGGTGCTATTATTGGTTGGGGAGCTGCTGAAGAAGAAGTAAAAAAATATAAAGCCTATATGGAAGGAATAGGCGCTCTTCAGGAAATTAAAATAAAAACAGGACACGAAAAAACAGGTTTATTTGGGTGGGGCAAAGGAAGAGACATATATGCTTCTATATTAGATGTATACGGGAAAGACCAGTTGTTAAATCCGGACGGAACGCTTAATATAGACTTTTCAAAAACTATATTAGATACACAAACGCTTAGTGATGCCAATAGAGAATTGTTGCAAAATCTTATTGACCTTCAAGAAGAAGCAGAAAAAGCATTAGAGCAACTACGCGATTACCTAAAAGAAGCATTCGGCGTATTAGGTGGCGATATGATTGATTCAATCACTGAGTCTATTCGCAATAAAGGTGTGGATGCTTGGGAAGAATTTGGAAAAGCCGGCGCAAAAGTCATTGAAAAACTTGGGGAGCAGTTAGCGTATGAAATATTTTTTGCGGATAAATTTAATAGGTTGCAAAAGGATTTAGAAAACGTCTATAAAACAACGGGAAACCCTGAAGAACTTGCGCTGGGTCAAATGGAAGTGCTCGGTCAGTTTTATCAAAATATAGGTTCCAGTATGGATGCCGCAAAAGCATTTATGGAAAACTGGCAAAAGGAAGCGGAAAAGTACAACCTATATCTATGGAATGATATTGAAAGACAGGCATCGGAAAAAGGCTTTGCCTCTATGACCCAAGATACAGCAAGCGAATTGAACGGACGCTTTACTGCCATTCAAGCGCACACATACGAGATAAACGAGAATTTGAAATTTTTAGTTATTTCAAAAGTAGAATCAAACGCTATAATGTCAGATATAAAGTTTGGGATGCTGCTTCTTACTTCCAATTCAGAACGTATTTTGAGACATTTGGCAGGCATTGAAAGCAATACTAAATATTGCGAAAACTTAGAGGATATGAATAAAAATATCGAATCAATGAGATATGGAATTGATAATATTAATTTGAAAGGGGTAAAGATAAGCGCATAATGACAGGTAAGTTATACATAGACGGGGTTGATATTTATTTATTATACGGCATTTTTGTAACGCAAAATGGATATAATGAATTAATTGCGTACCCGCCACTTAAAACGGTCGAAAGCAACGATTGGCAAGAGGATGATGGCATCGAAGTTGATTTGTCCGCACCTGCGCTTGATACGCGTGAATTAACTATCAGATTTGCCTATCACGGCAATATAGGCAAGTTCAATTCATTCATTGAATTGCTATCTGACGGCGCATATCACGATTTTAATTTCGCCGATATAGGGAGAATTTACAGGTTACGCCTCGTGTCGCAGTCGAATATGTCGCGAACGTGTGACTTACACGTGCTTGCTTTGCGTTTTGCAGACGATTTTCCGTTGTCCGGATATTCTTACGTAGCGCCGCTGTCAAGTCTTGTTCCGTTGAAATCCTACAAAATTGACGAAAAAAACTTATCTGCGGGAGACCGATTCTTTTCGGAAACCGAACTATGCAATATCCATAATGTAAGCCGGCAAACCGTGCGCCAGGCGCTCGCGTATATGGAACGGCAGGGAATTCTGCGGCGCAAGCAGGGAAGCGGCACGTTTATCCAATCGCGCCAGATGGAGCTTAACAGAACAAGCCTTACCGTTGGGGTCGTCTCCACCTATTTCAGCGATTATATCTTTCCCGGCATTGTGACAGGCATTGAACGGGTACTGAAAAAAAACAATGTAATCATGCAGCTCGCAACCACCCGAAATCAGGTCGCGGAAGAGGCGCGGGCTTTG
>Ga0209628_10000301_pt1 | contig 29812 bp, 29 predicted proteins | sample TergutCu122P4_FD_187285 | JGI IMG/M metagenome (GOLD analysis project Ga0209628, IMG submission 187285) | Cubitermes ugandensis P4 segment gut microbial communities from Kakamega Forest, Kenya - Cu122 P4 (SPAdes) (version 2) | ecosystem: Host-associated > Arthropoda: Insects > Digestive system...
CCTTTAGCCAAACCGGGAATATCCACGATATCCATTGTGGCATACACCAACCGTTCGGCTTTAATGAAGGTGTTGATGTGTTCCAACCGCGGGTCGGGCACGTTACAAACGCCGATATTTGATTTATTTGTGCTATATGCAAAATCGGTAATGGCTGCTTTCGTATTTGAAATACAGTTAAACAACGTTGTTTTTCCGCTGTTTGTCAATCCGATAATTCCACATTTCATAATTTTCTACATTAAATTAATATCTTCTACTCCTTTAATTTCCGGGCATTGTTCCATAATTGTGGCTTCCACCATATTTTTCAGAGTATATTTTGCATGCGGGCAGCTGCCGCAAGCGCCACGAAGTTGCACACGCACTACGTTTTCGGGGGTGAGTTCTACAAATTTTATATCGCCTCCATCTTGCTGTAAATAAGGACGAATTTGGTCAATAAGCGAAGTTACTTTTTCTACTAAAAGGGTATTTTCCATCTTTTTGATTTTTTAACCCGCAAATATAAAAAAAATATAATTGGATTAGAGCATGAGCATTGAATTTACAGGAATGTTTAAAGTTTAGCCATTATTCTCTATTATTTCTTTTACCACCTCTTGCACAACTTCTCTTATCACGTTTTCTTCTACCTGTTTAATATACCCTTTCTCTTGCAGCAGTTTGGTGAGTTCCTGCGCTTCGCGGATGTCGCATTGGGCAGCCTCATATACTTGTTTCCAGGTCAGGTTTTTGAGTGCCACTCCCTCTTTAATCGCCTGCATAGCCACATCGGCGGCCACTTTGGGAAAGAGTTCCCATTCTAACATATTGGGCATGATGTTTTCTATGTGAATGCCTCTCTTTTCTGCAAATTCGGCGATAGAGTGTGCTGCGCAAATCGCCATACCATCGGTAATTTTGCGGGCAGAAACCAGCAAAGTGCCTTTCAGAATGGAAGGAAAGCACACGGAGTTGTTTACCTGATTGGGAAAATCGCCTCTGCCGGTGGCTACAATATATGCACCGGCTTCTTTCGCCTGATAGGGATAGATTTCGGGCACAGGGTTGGCACACACAAACACAATCGATTTTTCTGCCATCAGCTTAATCCATTCTGCTTTAATGGTATCAGGTCCCGGTTTGGAAAGTGCTACCAACACGTCGGCATCTTTAAACGCTTCTTCGGGTTCGGTAATACAGTCAGGGTTAGTAGTTTGGCACAATTCCCACTGGCGATAAAACAACGGATTTTCTTGGTAGCGTGTGTTATTTTTATGCAACGTAGAGCGACTGTCGAACATGATGATATTGTGCGGGTTAGCGCCATCAGCAATCATCAAACGCGCAATACTCGTGTTGGATGCGCCCGCACCGTACAGCACAATCTTACTCTCCGACATTTTCTTGCCAGCTAATTTCAGTGCGTTAATTACACCGGCTAAAGTTACACATGCGGTGCCTTGCGCGTCGTCGTGCCACACCGGAATATCGCACTCCTCGCGAAGCGTATCCAACACTTTAAAGCAGTTGGGTTGGGAAATATCTTCCAAATTGATGGCACCGAAACTGTGTTGCGCCCGTTTTACAAACTCAATAATTTTGTCGGCGTTGGGCTCTCCGGTTTCATCTCTGCTGTCGATGCAAAGCGCCATAGCATCCACGCCGCCTAAGTATTTCATTAACATGGCTTTACCTTCCATCACGCCGAGTCCGCCTGGAGGAGTACAATCACCATCGCCAAGCACTCGTGTACTATCGCTCACTACTGCCACCAAATTTTTGCGGTTGCTGAGTGCAAAGGAGGTATCATTATCATCTCTTATTGTGGTGGAAATTGCCGACACGCCGGGGGTGTACCACACATTGAACCAGTTGAAACCGTACAGCGGGGCTTTGGGAATGGTTTGCATTTTGCCGCTGTAGAAAGCGTGCATTTTTAGCGCCATCTTTTTGTAGAACAGCGTTTTGGCTTTCGCCATTTGCGCTTCGGAAAAGTTTGTGGGAAATAGATCTGTGATAGATTCTAAGGTGTTGATTGGGGTTTGCATCAGTGATTGATTAATAGGATTGAGACGTTAAGTAAAAAATGAAAAAGTACACAATTTTCACTCCTGTAACGGGTATTGTATGACTGTTTAGAGCATGAGCATTGCATTTGCGGGAATGTCTAATGTTTTGCATAAAAGATGAGCAATTTTAAGAGTTGGTTCGGAACGACCTGAAATATAATCATTTATCCTTGACGGGCTAATTCCAATTTCTCCAGCTAACTGTTTTTGGGTCATTCCTTTTTCTTCTAAAGAAAGTTCGATTAATTCAGAAACAGTAGGTTTTTCAATGGGAAAATGTTCTTTTTCATAGGCTATCACGATATCCGACCAAACAGAAAGTTCAATAGCATCACTGTTGTTTGAAGGTGTGTTTTCGTTTACCACAAGCAAAAGTTCCTCTATTCTTGCTAAAGCGAATTCGTATTGATTTTTTGTAATTTTACTCATGTCATTAATATTATATGGTTGAACAATCAATTTTATTATACTCGGAATGAGTTCCAACAAAGCGGATAAAAATATAACCCATAACAAATTTAGCCACTACAACCACTCGATATTTATTTCCTTTTATGTTGAAAACATAATGTTGGTTTCCAACATAATTTGCGGAAGAAAAATCGTTTTTCATATCCGACAAATTTCTCCACTCTGCTTTTTCTGAAATATGATACCATCGTTCCAATGCAACCCGCGCATCCTCATACCCTCTTGTTTCGTAGAATTCTTTCAATTTCTTGTGTGAAACTACTCTCATATAGTTTTATAAATTTTTGGCAAAAATAGAGATTATTTTGAATTTCAGAATAATTTACAAAAATTTTTCTGAAAAATAGAATTATTTTAGATTATTTACTTGGATTTCATATTGGTATAGGTATTTACGATACTTCCCGTTGCTTATCACCGCTACATACACCCCTGCCGCTAATTTTTGGTATCGGCTTTTTCAAAGGGATTTTTTTTACAAAAAAAGCACTATGATAGGGATTTTTTATATTTTTGCCGAAAAATTATTGACAATGAAAATATTATATCAAACTTTTGAAGAACATTTACGCAAAACTACTTTAGACTTCAAACGCTATTTGTACCCAACAATCAACTGGGAGAGCAGAATGTTTGGGATTATCGGACCGCGTGGGGTTGGCAAAACAACACTTCTCTTTCAACATATTAAAGAAAATCACAGTACTGCCAATACTTTATATGTTTCGATGGACGATTTGTATTTTGCCACGCATTCACTGCATGAAACGGCAGAAGATTTTTATAAAGAAGGCGGTAAATTTCTTTTTATTGATGAAATACACAAATATCCCGAATGGTCAAGAACTTTGAAAAATTTGTATGATAATTATCCTGAAATGAAAATTGTTTTTACCGGTTCATCGGTGTTAGATATCTTGAAAGGGAATGCCGATTTGAGCCGAAGGGCATTACTTTTGCATTTACAGGGCTTATCGTTTCGCGAGTATTTACAGCTTTTTCACAACATCATTGTGCCGGTTTTATCGTTAGAAGATATTCTCGCTCATAAAAGTAACGAGTTGAAATCCGCTATCGGTTATCCGATAAAGTTTTTTAAAGAATACTTACAAAGAGGATATTATCCGTTTGGAAACGACGAAAACTATATGGCTCATTTGAAGCAAATCATTACTCAAACCATGGAGTCGGACATCCCCTTGTATGCAAATATGAATGTATCAACCGGAAGAAAACTGTTAAAACTGTTGGCACTTATTGCAGATAGTGTGCCGTTTAAGCCAAATTTTGCCAAACTTTCGAAATTGATTGAAGCGAGTAAAAACAATATTTCCGATTATTTTTATTATATTGAAAAAGCGGGAATGATAGCTCAGCTTCGCGAAAAAACCGATAGCTTTTTATTAATTGGTAAAGTTGAAAAGGTATATTTAGACAATACCAATCTTGCTTTTTGTTTATCTGAAAAAGAACCCGATGTTGGAAATTTGCGTGAAACATTTTTTTTAAACCAGATGCGGGTGAATAATAAAATTTACCGCTCAGAAAAAGCAGATTTCAATATTCATAGTATGACTTTTGAAGTGGGTGGTAAAAACAAAGCTCAAAAACAAATTGAGGATTTAAAAAATGCTTATATTGTAAAAGACGATATAGAATATGGATATGGAAACGTTATTCCTTTGTGGGCGTTTGGATTAAATTACTGATTTTTTTGTTTTTTGCCGCGAAAAAAATAACCTCTCATTGCCTTAAATCTTTTTCAACATTGTTCTTCCATATTGGTTTGCCCAACAATATACAAAGGTCTGTTTAAGATATTTTTATTGATGCGGTTAATATATTCTCCTATGATTCCGATAGAGAACAATTGGATTCCTCCTATAAACATAGAACTGATAATGAGCGATGTCCAGCCGCTCACAGTTTTGGCAAGAACAAAGTGAGAGAAAATGGCATATAAAATAATCATAAAAGATAACATGGAAATAAATAATCCCGCTCTGGTAACAAATGCCAAAGGTTTATCAGAAAAGCTTGTAATTCCGTCTAACGCCAATTTCAGCATTTTGGAGAACGGATAATTGGTTTTTCCATGAATGCGCTCTTGTCTTTCAAAATAAACGGCGGTTTGCCGAAATCCAATCCATGCAATTTGACCTCTTAAAAACTTATTCTGTTCCGGCATTTGTTTTAAACACTCTACTACTTTCCGGTCAATTAACCGGAAATCGCCGGTATCTACAGGAATGTTGATATGGGTCATTTTTCGTAAAATGCGATAAAACCACTTGGCAGAAAATTTCTTAAACCAACTTTCTCCTTTTCTTTTTAGTCGCTGTGCATACACCACTTCGTAGCCTTCTTTATATTTTGCATATAATTCGGGAATTAATTCCGGCGGGTCTTGTAAATCGCCGTCAATAATAACCACTGCATCACCTTTGGAGTAATCCAATCCTGCGGTAACAGCGATTTGATGCCCAAAGTTTCTACTGAAATTGATATAAAAAACATGGTCATCTTTTTCCGCAATTCTTATGAGCTCAAAAAAAGAGGCATCTTTACTGCCATCGTTAACAAAAATTAACTCATGATTTAAAGAAATTGCATTTGCCGCTTCTTTTAAGCGTTCATACAGTATTGGAATATTTTGTTCCTCGTTATATACGGGAACTACGATTGAAAGATCTTTTTTCATAAATATTATTCTTTTTTATTCATAATTTCGTAAACTCTAATGTTATGAAATTCATCTAACGTATTGTATTCATAATTTTGTTCTACATACCATTTAACCCCATGTTGCGAGCACAAAACAATTTCTCCTGTTTCTAATTCTTTGTCAGCTTCTTTCAGGGTAATATTTTTTCCTTTTTCATTCAAAATATTTACATAAAACCGAAGGTCAGCAGCATAGCCATCGTGTAAAACAGAAATATTATCCCATTGCCGGTCTCCTCTTATAATATCCCTAACGTAATAATTAATTCTATAACCTTCTTCAAATTTAGGGTGTTCTTTTGGTTTATATGTTTTTTTTACAATCTCTGAATAAGGCGTTATAAAAAGCAGAAACAGAAAAATATAGGGAACAATATTGTATTTTAAGTAGTGCAAAATCTTTTTTTCTTCTTTTAAAAATGAAAATATAAAATGAATAAAACCCCCTACAAGAATAGCAAAAAACGGATACAATGGCAGGTCATACTGATGGAGTTTCGTTTGCGCGGTAGATATGACAAGAAAGTAGGTTATTGCTACTGTAGTGGAAAAAAGTGTTAAATTTTTAATACGTACATCTTTACTTAACAACCCTGCCAATATACCGCAAGGAAGCAACGGCATCCATCGTACAAACCTGTTACTTATTGTTATACTTTCATCGGTACTGGTAAAATTTTCAAAATAAAACCAAAAACTATGACTATGTCCATCTAAGATTCCCAAGAATCTCCCTCCAAATTCGTTTTTCCACACAGCCGTCAGATACCCCGGATTATATATTTCTCTAAGAAAATAGTAACTGCCTGTTAAGAGTAAAAAGAGAAACATTCCGATGTAAAAATCTTTACTTTTTAGTAAGAGGAGCACTTTTTTCTTGATTACTGTATAGATAAAAAACCCCGGGAGAACCATTAGTGCAGCAGCGCTTTTTGTTAATACAGCTAATGCCATTGAGACGAAAAAGAAATAGATATGCTTCTTTTTTGTAGTTTCAAAAAACAGAAAAAAAGTAATTGCAGCCCATGTTAAAAAAAACGTGAGAAGTGCGTCGTAATCACAACTTCGGATACAATGCAGGTGATCCACATCAAAATATCCCATAGATGTAATTAATACAAATACCCAAATAAAGCCCACCCAAAACTCTTTCATATATCGCCAACCGAGAAGTAGTAACAATATACATGTAAAAAAAGCGGCAAATGCAGAAGGCAATCTCAATCCGGTTTCATTTATTCCTGCCACTTTCATGGATAATACCTGAAGCCATATTAAGAGCGGAGGTTTTGTATTACACATATCCGGTTTTCCGCCATATGTGGTTACAATTGAGAGTCCGGAATGATACATTTCGTAGGCATTATTAGCCAAGCGCGCTTCATCAAAAAGTCTAATTGCTTGAGAGCCAAGATATTGAAAGATCGGAATGCTTATTAATAGCAATAGAAGTACAAATTTCCAACTATCTTTCAATACCAAATTTTTTAATCTTTTCATCATTTTTATTTTTTTGTTTATCATTTTTCAAGCCAGCGCCTCAAAAAAACGTATTCCAACCGCAAAAACAAGTAACCAAATACAAAGTTCTACGTAAAATTTGCAAAAAGTTATTATTTTCGACAAGATTGAAATGATTTTTTCCTTCATTTTTTATCAGTAAATCTATTACCTCTTGTGGGGCGCCGGAATTGTCCCACAGCACTGAATTGGCTGCAATTAGGGTGTAATTTTTACATTCCATTTTGTTGAAATCTTCTCCGTAAAAGGAGCGATAACAATCCAATCCTTCGAGGGTTACCGGTGGCTCTATATCATGATTACCGGGCGTAAATAAAACAGGGACTTTGATATTTTTTATGTGGCTCAAAAATTCTTTTATAAGCCCTTCGTGACAAGGATAATGCACATTATCACCGGCAATTAAAACCACATCCGGCATGATTTCGTTGATGAGTGCTACTGCTTTTGTTACTCTGGAAACACTGTTTTCGCTCCATGTAATTCCGTAATGTACATCACAAATCAGGATAATTCGTATAGGCTTTTCAATTTTTTTCTCTTTTACAACAGGTAAAAAGAGTGCGATAATAACGAGAAAAATAAGTTTTTTCATTTTTTTTATTTCATTCTACTAAAATCAATTCCATAAGGATTATTATAAGTAATCGGTCCTCTTTTTTTCATGCTCTGACCTTTGAGCAAAGATTCCAATAAATCTAAATCGTTGGCATACATTCCGTAATAATATATCATTTCATGATTCCAAACGTACTCTTCTGCGGGTTGACCTTTTATGGGCCATTCTAAACTAAAAACATAATTTTTAATTCCTTTTTTTTTCAATCTTCGGAAAAGTTCATTATAATCCGCCATCAGATAGCGTCCCAAGCAGATATATTCTATTTTTTTATCTTCGAAAATCTGTTCAAAATCAGGTGCTTCTAAAAATAGAAAACAGGAGGTCATCGGTTTTATTCCCAGTTCGATGGCTTTATCTATAGCCCCCCAGGAAAAGAGTTCCATAATCACTCTGTCACGGAATTGAAATTCATTGTAAATTGTTTGCGGATCATTTGTTTTATCGGTTACTAAAATGGCATCGGGATGATTCTTAAACCACAGATTAATCGCTTCCATATTTAATGGAGTATATTTTTCGTAAATTTTTAACGATAGGAATTCCGCTTCGGTCAACGGAGTATCATCTATGGTTCCCGGATAGTTCGTAATGGTTTTGTAGTGTTTCCAATTATGTGCGGCAACCATTTTTCCATCAGAAGTTTTTGCAAGATCAAGTTCAAATAGTTTACACCCTTTACTATACGACAAATCCAATGCTTCGAGGCAGTTGGTATAAATATATCCGTCTATCGCACCGCCGGCATGGGCAATAAAAAAATCTGCATAGTTAATTTTAGGTTCTTTTGGACAATCACAATTTTTGCAGCAAGATGAAAAAATGAAGAGAGAAATCGTAGTTACCAAGATTTCTAATTTGCTGAAAATGTAAGTTTTAGAAAACGTTTTTAGGGTCATATTGTATGTAATTCTTTCATATATCGCCAACCGAGAAGTAGTAACAATATACATGTAAAAAAAGCGGCAAATGCTGAAGGCAACCGCAATCCTGTTTCATTTATTCCAGCCACTTTCATAGATAATACCTGAAGCCATATTAAGAGCGGAGGTTTTGTATTCCACATATCCGGTTCTCCGCTGTATGTGGTTACTAACGAAAAACCGGAATGATACATTTCGTAGGCATTATTAGCCAAGCGCGCTTCATCAAAAAGTCTAATTGCCTGAGATCCAAGATGCTGAAAAATTGGGATGCTTATTAATAGCAATAGAAGTACATATTTCCAACTATCTTTCAATACCAAATCTTTTAATCTTTTCATCATTTTTAATTTTTTGTTTATCATTTTTCAAGCAAAGTGGTTAATAAATCCAAATCATTGGCATACATACCGTAACAAAAATTCATTTCGTAGTCCCAAATATATTTTTCTGCCGATTGTCCCGGTATGGGATATGGTAGTTCCAAATGAAAAACATAATTTTTAATTCCTTTTTCTTTCAAACCCCTGAGAAAATCCTCGTTTCCGGCAATGCAGTAATATCGGCTCATACATATAAATTCTATTTTCTTTTGAAGCAAAATTTGTTCAATCTCTGAATTTCTAAGGCGAAGTTGCGGTTTAATTCCCATTTCAATTGCTTTTTTAGAGGTACCAAAAATTAAATTTTCTGAAACCATGGGTTTTATTTTCAGTTGCATAGCTGTATCCACTGCTTCCCATGTAAATAACTCCATAATTACTCGGTTCCGAAATTGAAATTCTTTCTGAATTTTTTTTGGGTCATTTAGTTTATCCGTTATTAGAACAGCATTTGAGTGAGCTCGAAACCAACCATTTATTGCTTCCATATTCAATGGAGTATATTTACCTAAAATAGGTCGGTTCATAAATTCTGCTTCAGTTATGCCGGGCGGGTCATGGGCTGCTACAATTTTTCCGTCGGTAGTCAGTGATAAATCAAGTTCAAATAGCCTGCAACCTTTACTATACGACAAATCTAATGCTTCCAAGCAATTAGTGTATTTTATTCCGTCAATAGCGCCGCCGGCGTGGGCTATAAAAAACTTAGTATAGTCAATTTTTTTATTATCTTCACAATTGCAATCTTTGCAGCATGATGTAGTGATTAAAACAAAAATTGTTGCTGCAAAAAAAATGGCTAAGCCTGATTTGAAATTTTGTATAAAATAATGTTTCATTGTTAAAATAATATTTATTGTTTGTAATTTACTCTTCTTGATTTGCAGATTTATCAATTAAAACAGGTTCTACGCCAAACCACGAACCCGGTGAAACAAAACGATAGGGTTTAACATTGTATAAATACCAATTACCTAACTCAATGGGTTTTAATGTGTCATTAATTCTTGTAAAAACTTCATGAATCTCTTTTTCTTTATCCCATAGTAAAAAAGTAAATTCACAATGTGCATGCTTACCCTTGTCATGATCAATGAACCAATGTTTATTAGTTGCATGTAACCAGGGTTCTCCCCAATCCCATGCACAATACAACCTGACACCTTTTTTAGAAAACATCGTTACCTGTTTTGCAGTCCAATATTCATTTGTAATCCCATATTTTAATGTTTCATCGTCTATAAAGTAATCATCAATAATCCTTGCTTTTTCCGGATAAAAAGTAAAAAAATGTTCTAATCCATCTTTAAATTCTTGTTTTGTAAAATTAAAAAACAAATAACCCGCCATAGACAGCGAAAGAGTTGTATTTAGCAATATCCTGAAAAATTTACTTTTATCCAGCCAGGTACTTAGCAAAACTACTGCATTGAATGGTAATAATATATAGGGAAAGTAGTTATAACGTAGAGAAGCTAAATTATCATAACTACCTGAAAGTATAGGTGTAAAAATAACTATTGGGGTAAAAAACAATACAAATAATTGAAATGCATACATGGTATCGCCGTGTTTTTTTTCTCTAATTAGTGTTAAAGTTTTCTTAAAAACATAGATAACAACTGCCACATAAGAAAAAAATGAGAAGTGGGTAAGCGCCATGGTAAAAGAAAACTCTGTAAAATACTCGTACATTTGTTGAGAAAAAACCGACCATGAATCTTTTATATGCCACAAAGTAATTTCACCATAGGGTCTGGTGAGTGAAAAATAGGGGTTGTTTTTAAAAAATACCCATAAAACAACGGCTAAGCCTGTGCCCAAAGCAACTGTAACCAAAAATTTTGTTAACATTTTCCAATCTTTATTGAAAAAATAAAGCACAATAATCACTAAAGAAACAGGAATAGAAAAACAGATAAAAAATAATTTATCACAAGCACCGCAAAAGATGGATAATAGGAGTACTGTAATTAATATTTTTAGCGAATTAGTTTTTAAATATTTACAGAACAAATAAATACAAAATAGCGCCATGATAAAAGCGCTGTTATGATAGGAATTATGGTTTAAAAGCGCAGACCGCCAAACAGAATGGTCAATGAATAACAAGAATAGATATGATGCAAATAGAAAAATAGCCGGAGTAAAAGTTGAAAGGGGTAAAGTTGGTTTTAATTGTTTGAAAATCAAATACATCATCAGAATAATGGTAAAATATTGAATAATAGAATACCAAAAAGTCGCAATAATAAAATCACCAAATACAGCATTTAACAAGAAAAAAAGCAACATATCCGGAAAAAAGTTGGAGGCTTGATTTAATTGCCAACCATTCAAAGTGTATCCGTCTTCAAAAATATCTCTGTAAATTGAGGGTAAATATAAGGTGTCAGAGGAAAAAAAGTAACTTAATCCCCAATCAAGAAAAGCAAACCAACATAATAGTGTTGCTAAAGCCACTATTAATGCCCAAATTAACCAACCATAAGTAAAGAAAAATGTTCTAATTTTTGTTATCATTTTGTTTCATTTTGTGTATAAAAACCTTACCATTGTCATTTACAATGCCTACTGTAGGCTCACTGCTTGTCCATGATACGGTTTTATTGGTGGCATTTTCAGGTAATACAGTGGCTATTAATTGTAGCGTATCGCCGATGACAATTGAAACAGGTTCTACCATATTAATCTTTACACCGATTACAGAAATCTCCTTTTTGCATGCTGTAAAAAGAAAGACAAAGGTTGCCAAATAATAAATAAAGTGAGATATTTTCATACGTAAATAAATTTGGTTAATAAAATTGTTAAAATATTAAATATCATTTGTTTATATATTTTTTTATCATAATTAAAGACAATATTGAAAGTCCGCTTTTAGAATAAGCGGTTGGTTGTTACTATTAAGAAAAAGCAGCTAAAAGAGATTAAAATTTCATACTCGTACTCTTGGGATACAGTCATAACTATTTGGCTAAAATGATAACTTTAATATTTGATATTGTAATTTTTTTGTTTGGCTCCCAATTTGCATCATATTCATTAGTAGAAATATAAATGTGTACGGAAGATTCTTCAAGCCCTCTTACATCAATCTCTTTTTCAATAAATAATTCATATTTTTTTCCAATTAGAATTTCGTCATCTAAAATATACTTTGTAATATGGTCACTGAAATCATACTTAAATTGTTCTCCTGAACAAACGATGTTCAACTTCATTTCTTGGTCTTGATACACAAAATCGTTAATAACGATATCCGTTTTTAATCTGATTTTAATCTTATTATATTTGCCTTTAATTTTTTTAACCGGCATAATTTCAAATTCGCTTACTCCGCTTATGGATGGAATAGTGTCCGGCGTTGTGCAAACTAGGGTATTTGTATTCTCATATCCTTTAATTATTCTATATTCTTCATCAAAATGGTTATCGGTATTTATTAATTTATTATTGTGATACACATAATTGTTCACATATTTTAAGGTTTTAAATTTTGAATAAATCTGCTCCACAAGTTTCGGGTCTTCTATTTTTTTTAAATCTAAATTTTCATCCATTTCAAATGCCCTTTTTTCATACCATTTGGTTTGATCTTCAAAAAAGTATTGATTATAAACCATTTTTTTTACGATTCTTTCATAACTTAAAAATAAAACCTTTTCGGATGGATTAAAAACAGAAGCCGTATCCAATCCGGTGCTGCACCACGACAATTTGTTGGGAACATCAATATTATAGTTATGTTGTAAAAAAGATACCACGGATGGAACAATGGCCAAATGTGAAACGATGTTAGGAAATATTTTATGGGTTTTTAACAGTGGAGACCAAATAATTAGCGGCACAGAATGCTCATGCAGGTTGTATTCATGGGTGCCGTAGGAATGGTCGCCGGTGATAATAAATATAGTGTTTTCAAAATCGGGTTGTTTTGAATAATTATGAATAAAGTTTTTGATGCAATCATCTACATACATAAATCCGGGTAGATTTCCTTTTATAGGTTGAAAGAATTTTTTTTGTTCTTCATTTAAGGTTAAAAATACTTTTTCGGCCTTGGGTTCATAAATTTCTTTTAGTTTTTTATCTTCTCTTGAATTAAACGGGTCGTGGGTTGTGAGTGTTAAATAAACATTTAATTTTTGTTTATCGTTTGGAAGTTTCTTAATATATTCTAAACTTTGAGCAAACAAAACATCATCATGCACCCCCCACCAATTGGCTTTATTCTTCTTTTTCAAACTTCTCAGTTGGGGTAAATGATTCTCAATATGGTCAATTTCTTGAGCAGTTAAATAATCCAGCATGCTATCAAAATTTGTATCTCCGCCATAAAAGAAACTCGTTTTGTAATTATTGTTTTTCAAAATGGTAAATAATGAAAGATGTTTGGGCATGATACCGAATTGAAACCCTTTCATGCCATGCGGAACAGAACCGGTAACCGAAGGAACAACCCCATAAGTTCTTGAAGTAGTACTCAAACAATTTTTCCAAAATAACCCAACGCTTGCCAATGAATCTAAAAAAGGGGTAAAACTGAGATTTTTCCCCTTTTTACCCAGGAAAGGAGTTCCCAAAGATTCCACCATAATAATTACGATATTCGGTTGTTTTTCATACTTGTTAAAAAATGGAGCAAGCACATCGGGAAAGTCCGAAGGAATACGTTCCATCGGATAATCCATATCTTCTGCCATTTTATTATACAATGCGATATACTCTTTTAGTATTTTTTTATTTTTTTCAATCATTCCAAAATTTCCTGTTTCATCAAAAAATAAATATTCCGGTTCCATTTCATCAACAGGTGGAGTTCTTAAAGAGGAAAAAAAGAAGAAAGATTTTGATTCCAAATAGTTATTGGTTATTTGATTTTCCCCTTTTTGATAAAAGAACGTACATGCCGATAATATTCCAATTATGCCGATACCAATTATTAAAGAGAGATAATGATTAAAAATTTTCACTCTTTTTAACACAAAAGGTAAAGTGATGAAGTAAGCGAAAATAATAATAAGAAGAATAGAGTTAACTAACAGATTGGATGAATTTCGTATGGTCGTTAATATTTCAGAAATAGGTCTGATGACTAACTCTCTCCCCATTAAAACTCCGGCTTGTGTGTAATAAATGTACAATCCGATTTCCAATGAAATGAGTAATGCAAACAAAACAGATATAAATATTTGGACGATATTATTTCCAAGCAACCTCAGTAGCAAGTAAAAAGGCAAAATAATGAGCGAATACAGGCAAAAAATTGCAGTAATGTTGAAAAAAGATTGTAATATTGTTAAAAAAACAGCATCTTGCATCTTAGAGAATGAAAATGTCTCAATAGTTTTAAAAAGAAAACCCAAGAAAATGAATAAAATTACCGTGATAAGGTAAGATTTTACTATTGTAACGCCTTTGTCATTATTTATTTTCATTTGACTATAACTAATCTAAACCTAAAGTATTATTTTCCTTCTATTAAAACCCTAATATTATTCAATTTTGAATGATTTTTACTTCTGTAACTTCCCATGCAAAAAAATATTTTTATTTTGATGTATGAAGATCCTTCGGTCAAAAATTGATTTTCAATATTTAAAGGGAACCATTTATTGGCCGTTACATCTTCAATTAAAATAAATTTATGTATCAAATCATGGTAATAATCAACATTTTGCATGTTCTGTCCTTTGCATTCCACAATAAATTCATAAAAATCTTGATTTTCAGGAACTTCAGTAAACATAATATCTGCCGTAATGGATATTTTTATCTTTTTCCATTTTCCATCAATCTGTGTTTCCGGATACAATGTTATACTTTCCCATTGCGGAGTAGTGTTAAAAATTACGGAAAGTGTATTCAAAGAGGTATCTATAATCGTTTTATATTTTGTTTCGTCAAATATAGGATGCATCGTTAATTTGTTGTTGAGATAAACATATTGATAAATGTATTTGTACAATTCCAATTTATTTTGCATAAATTTTGTTAAGGAATTGTCTTTGATTTCTTTCAAGTCCAAATGTTCATTTTGAATTTCATATAGTTGGTTATTGTAGTAATAGTTGTTGTAAATCATATCTTTGTATCCATTCGAGTAGTCAAACATTACCGTTTTCACATTGGAAACAAAATGTGAGGAGGTGTCTAAAGCATTTCCAAGCCAGTGACTATATGGTGAAGTGGTAAGATGGTAGTTTTCAATTAACAAAGCCTCCAAGGTTGGAACAAAATCATTATGTGAAACCAAAGCCGGAAATGTTTTATGTGACAGTAATAGTGGAGACCATATTACTAATGGCACATGAAAAGCCGACAAATCGTTATTAGGCATCATTCCGCTGGCATGGTCGCCGGTAAAAATAAAAATAGTATTTTTAAAATCTTCTCTCTTTTTATAATTCTCCATAAAATCTTTCAAACATAAATCCGAATAAACGATAGTGGCAATTCTATTTATTCGCTTCAGATAATACTCCTGTTTTTCTTTTGGGGCAGATGAAATAATCTGATTCGTTATTTTGTAGGCTCTTTTAAAATAAGGATTGTTTCTATCAACATTTTGGTGTGCGGAAGTGGTAACAAAAAGATTAAAAATAGGAGCGGTCTCGTTTAAAAAATTGGGGTCTTGTAACGTTTTTGCAAACATGATACTGTCGTGATAGCCCCAATAAGGATATCCATCATTTCCTGTTTTATTGTTTTCGTAATGGATATAAAAATTTTCAGACATATAATCCATATCTTGTGCTAATAAATAATCATTTATGGCATCAAAATAGAAAGCGCCCGCATAAAAAGCATTCGTTTTATAATGATTATTTTTAAGAATTTTGATGAGGGAATGATGTTCAGGCATACTTCCAAATTGGAAACCTTTTATGCCAAAGGGTAATGAACCTGTTATTGTCGGAACAATTCCAAAACTTCTGTTGGTTGTGGAAATACAATTTTTCCAATAAAGCCCTGTTTTTGCCAACGAATCAAGAAATGGGGTAAACGACACGCTGTTTGGGTTCGGATCATTCCATTCCCTGCCTAGAGATTCTAAAACAATAATTACAATGTTTGGCTTTATGGGTTCCGGTTTAAAATAAGGACCCAAAACATTACTTTTTTCCTTTTTTCTTTCCAGGGGATAATGAGTATATATGATTTTTTTTTCAGGATATTCTTGTAAAAATTCTTTTAATTTTTTTTCATCAAAAAAAACATCACTATATTTTTGTCCCGATAAAAGATAGACTTTTACCGAGTGAAAGCAATACAAACTTTTATTCTGTGTATAATGTTTTAATGTTGGGTTCTTTACTTCGCGATATAATTTTGGAGTTATAGTAATAAATGTTGCAGAAATCAAAATAAAAATTGCCGATACGAGTATTATTATTTCATTTAACGCTTTTTTGTTCAAAAGGAGTAGTATAAAATAAAAAATTGCAGGGGCAACAATAACACTCAATACCGGAATCCAAAGATTGATAACCGTTTTTATGGTAGCAATAGTTTCGGAAAATGGGCGAATTATTAATTCAGCGCCTATTAAAGTGCCGGTATTAAGCAAATAAATCGTTAATCCTGTTTCAAAAAGAATAATCCATGAAAAGAGAATAGAGATAAATATTTTTGCAAGCGTTTTATTGAGTATTTTAAAAAGTATATAAAGAGGGAATGCTAATACGGAATAAAAACAAAACACAATAGTTAAAGATAGGGCACCTTTAGTAAATATGAAAAAAGTAATGGTTTCTCCCAATTTTAAGAAGTAGATCGTTTCGGAAATTTTTAGGATTGCGCCTAAAATTAGAAAAATGAGAGCGGCTATTACATATTCTTTAAGAACTCCTAATACTTTTTTCATTCTTTCTACTTTGTAATCTTTATCGGTTTTAAATAAACTTTCCCCATCTCCCCCTCAAACTTTGCCTGATTAAACCGTGTGGGTTCAAAATCAAATACCGAGGTTGCAGAATCTTTTAAGAAAGGTTTATAGCACATTTGTTGATATTCTAAATGTTGTTCCGGTAAATCGTTTCTATCCCAAAAGCCATCGGCTATTTGTTCGTATTTTAGATTTTTGTCAAATCTTAAACGCTCCATTCGCGGTGCTGATATAGAAAAATGCTCCATTTCATCATTACTGTAAAGTGTAAAATTCCCATTTTCATCAGCATAAGTATTTACGCCTACATTCCACCATTTAGTCCATCCCCGAATTACAGCGCCTTCAATAGGTTGTTTCGTTTTTTTGTTTACTATTTTTCCTTTAATCACATAATTATTATAGCCTAACATATTGAAATAATTAATAGGGCGTACTTTTTCCTGTGGTTGATAATTTTTTAATTCAGATAATAAATATGCAGCGGGTTTAACTGTGCCAATTATAGTGTATTGTCCATCTTGTGTGGTAGTAGTTCCTTCATGGTTTAATAAACCGGTGAATCTTGCCTCAAAATTTCCGTGCACCGCTTCCTGAAAATTCCACCAACCCAATCCTGCACCCCCACAATCCATCACATATTGATATATTTCGCGCATAAAATTCGCTTGATCGTCGTATGAAATCGAATCATTGTCGGCGGGTAGCGCTGTTTCTCCAATCATCCACGGTTTTTCGACATAAGTGCTATACCAGTAAATTTCACTTTTTGCACGCAAAGGATGATAAGTGTGGAATGCAATAAAATCAACAGGAATTATCGTCGGATCCCACTTGTTTACCTCAATCGGTTCAGAAAGCCCAATGGTAGAAAGTTGATTAGGCGCATATTCGAAAATCTTTTTTTGCCAGTAAGATACTATTTCATAAACCTCATTTTTAGTACGCGCATCATTATTATCGAAATACAAAGGTTCATTCTTTAAATCATAAGCAAAAATGGTAGGGTTATCCTTAAATTTCTCAAAAATTCTAATTGTAAAATCCTCCAAACTTTTATCTTCCCACGGATTTTTTATCAACAGCATGATTCTTAATCCTTTCTCATGGGCAATATCAACAAATGACTCTAAACCGTTCAAAATCTGTTCAAAATGGGTATTAATAAAAAATTCTTTGCCATCTGCATAATAATAGTATTCATTTCCATTTTTATTTTCAATTTTACTAATCCGGTCAAAACACAGCCGTATCGTATTAAATCCCATTTCTTTAATCAATTGAAAGTGCCCGCGTAATTGATGTTCAACTTCTTCTTTTGTATGCGATTCAAAAACCCCAACTTCTTCATAATCAATATTTGGAGACACTACAAATTCATCGTTAATATTTCTAAAAGAAACAATATAATTTAACATCACAGGGAAGAACTTTTCGTTTCTTAACTGAAAATATTTGTCTTTCAGGTAAATAAAATCTGTGTTTGACAAATCGGTTTCGGGTCTTTTGAGCTCCTCAAGACTCCCATTACATGAAAGAGCAAAGATTACGCATAAAATAAGCAGGGATTTAATTAAATTACTTTTTAACATAATTATTTTGATTTGAGTGAATTATAATACAATTTTGGTTTGTCGGTTATTTTCCATAAGTATAGCAGTTCTCCATAATTTTTTGATTCCTCAGGGTTATACAATGGCTCCCAACTGATTACTGCACAATTACAATCCAGTGCCACTATATCCTCTTCTGAATTTGATATGATTTTTAACGCGGTTTTTTCGCATTCATTATAAACGTAAGTTTTATTTCTAATTAGAAAAAATACTAAAAGTGAAAGAAACACCGAAGGGTAAATGGTTTTCAGATAAAAGCTCCATTTTTCATTTTTAAGTTGTTTGAGTATGAATAATGAAGTATAACATATTGTAAGTATTGATAATATAGTTATTGGAAGAATAGTATCGTATCTCAAAATGTGCGGTCGGTAAGGGCGATACCCGCCAAGGGGCAGTAATAATATGTAAATAAGCGAAAACACAATTAAAAAACGATAGAGTCCAAATATTTTGTTTGATTGAAAAACATTTCTGTATTTATAAAACACTATGAAATAATTTGTTAGAAGTAAAAACAAAAAGATAATATATGAAACTGAGGTGAATGATTTTAAAATTCCTTTTGGTAAAATTAAATACATATCTTTCAAAGATAATTGAAGTTCAGGGTAAACACCAATGAAAGTTCCTAAAAAAGTAGAATATAGCGCTATTAAAGTGATTGGAAATAAGAAAATATAAATCCTGCTATCAATGGTTTGGATAGTATTTAATATTTTTTTGTAGAAAGAATTAGCTTTATTAGTCTTCCAATTTCTGTAAAATATATGGGTAAACAAAATAGCATTTGTAATTAAAACTATAGGAGAATTTAAGGGACCGCTAAAACAAGCAATGATAGCAATAACTGCCCAAATAATGGCAAAATACCAAGTAATTTTCACTTTTTTATCATGCAAAAATTCCAGAAAAATGGGAAAATAATATAATAGCAGAAAAACTAACGGCAGTGCATAAAAAAAGCAATAACTTACATATTTGTCCATAATTCCAATCTCATGTGCTAAATATTTTCCATTTGTTTGAAAAAACGGAATCAGTAGCGTAGCCGTAACTATAAATCTTAAAGAAAAAACGTTGGTTTTTCCGTTAATAATGAAAGTCAGCAATAATAAAATAAGTATTTGAATAATAATTTTTGCTATGGCTGAAGTGTAATATACGCTATCAATCGGATTTGTAAATTTTTGTAACAGAGAGGGAACAGTTCTGTATGTTAGGTGTAAGAAATAATGAGAAAAAAAACGATTTGTCCCAGTATGATAGTCTTTATTAATTATTGTTTTTATGCCTGTTGGGTCATCAAAAGTTTTTTGAATAGGAGAATAAGGTAGTGTTGATTCTGCAATATCTCCATCTAACGTAGTAACATAATATTGTCTAAAACTTTTTGATAGAGAAAGTGATATGAAAATTACTAGAATAATGTAAAAAGAAATTCGGATCGATTTTTTACTTGTCATTTTTTTTTCTACAATATTAACCTTCTTGATTTTCAAATCCAGACACCTCATTCACAATATACACCGGTCTTTCTTTCACCTCATCAAAAATATAACTGATATATTGTCCGATTAACCCCATTACAAACAGTTGAATACCGGCAAATGCGCTCATAAAAATAATCAGGGTGGTGTATCCCGGAACGGTTTTTCCGGCGAGCCACATCACAAAGGAAAAAATAATCAAAATTATGCTGATAATACTGAAAATCAGACCGGTAATAATTCCTAACTGTAAAGGGATTTTTGAAAAAGAGGAGAGGGCGGTAAGCGAAAGTTTTAAGAGTTTAAAAAACGAATACTTACTTTTTCCGGCAATGCGTTTGGGTGCTTCAAATTCAATAGTTGTTTTTTTGAAACCGATTAATTGTATAATTCCTCTCAAAAATCGGGTGCGCTCTCTGAAATCTTTTTGCAATATTTTGCAAACTTTTTGTGAAATGAGGAAGAAATCGGATGCATTTTCTGCAAGTTTTACCGTAGAAATGCTATTTATGAATTTGTAAAACAGTTTTGAGTTCATTTTTTGCAAAAAACCGGCATCATGTCTCAGTGTTCTTACCATATTTACTACTTCAAAACCTTCATTTTTTTTCTGCAACATCAAAGGAATCAGTTCCGGTGGGTGTTGTAAGTCGCTGTCCATGCAAATTACTGCCTCACCGCAAGCGTGGTCAATGCCGGCAAGCATGGCTGCTTCATGACCAAAATTCTTGGAAAAATCAACAATTCGTACCGAACTATCCAAACTTGCAATATTTTTTAATATCGCCAAACTGTTGTCCACGCTTCCGTCGTTTACAAAAATAATTTCATAACTAATTGATAAAGAATGAAGTGTTTTCGACAAAGATTCGTAAAACATCTGCAAACATTCTTCTTCGTTGTAAACAGAGGCAACGACCGAACAATCAATTTTTCTCATTGTAAATTTAATCTTCAAGTACTATATTCAATTTTTTAACTTTTGTGGGCTTTGTCTCTCCGTTTTCATAGTACTCTATAGTGATAAATTCATACTCTTCCCCCTTATTAATAACCATAAAATTCAAGTCACTAACTTTTCCGCTTTCCGTTACAGTGAAAACTTGGCTTTTAGTATTATCGTTGTATGTACTTACAGTCCAATTCTTGGGAGTTGGCAATGCCTGATAGAACCACATTGCATCTTTTAAAATAACTTTAAGATTAAATCCTTTCGGAGTTTCTGCTCTCATACTGCCAACAAAAGAGCCTGCATTGTTTTTAATAACTATTTCGGTAACCTCATCCGACAAGATATTGATGCCATGTTCTCCGGTTTTGGGATATTTAATGGAATATGTTGATGGATATAATCCACTATTAATAAACGATTGTATGTAACTTTCAAAATCAGGAATGGGAACATTCATTCCGAGTTCGATATATTTTTTTGATAAATTATTACGAATAGTTGAAAGCAATGATTTAAGAGAGATTGCATTATTCATTAGTTTTGCGCCTAATGCCACATTATCCAATTTTCCATCTTGTTTCATATCTGCAATAATATCTGCTGTTAGTTGTACCATATCGCCTGTGGATAAATGCCCTTGCATGATGCACGAAATTGCCAGGAGTGCGGCATTATTTGCTAAGTTCAGCGTCTCCGAGCTATTTTCTTGCGGCTGAAATCCAAATATTGCCAATATCTCATTTTGCGCCTGTTTCTTAGCTGCGGTATAACTCATTCTTTGTTGTTTTATCAAATATTCTACTCTTTGTTTTTCCAAATGGGTAAGTATATTCACGTTAACCGAATTTACATTTTCAACATCTGCCAAAGCGGAAAGTGTCAAAGGGGCACCGGAAGTTTCTCCGGTTATTTCGTTAAAATAAAACCCGTCGCCTTTCAATTCTACATATCTGGAAGCCAGCTCAATATTGTTTAGTTCAAAACTCCCGGAGTTATCAATAATAGCAGTTTGATAGGTTTTTCCCGTTTGGTTAAAACTTTCATTCAATTCCACAATACTTACAGATGAACCATTTACAAAAGGTCCTTTTTGAACATATCCGTTAAAAAACTCTTTTATAACAGGAGTGGTTTCCTCGTTTGTTTTCTTACAAGAAAAAAATGTAACGGTAATCGTAATAATGGCTACAAAACAAAAACAAATATACTTTTTCATAATTCAAAAATATTTAAATGTGAAATCATTAATTATGCCGCAAAGATACAATTTTTTTACTATTATCACGTTGCTTACTTTAATAATTTAGTGTGGCTCCAAACGAATGGCGGATGAGAAGTATTGAACTTTTTCAATAAAAAAATAACGATTTATGATGATAAAAGATTTACTGAGAAAATTTTTGATTTTTTTTCATTTTAACACAAATACGGAATATTATTTTGTAGCATCAATTAATTTATAATGAAAAAATGAAAATTCAAATGAAAAATCTTGTTTTGTTGTTCATAACCATGCTGTTTCTGTCGTGCGGAAATTCCACCGTTTCCAATACGGGAAATGCGGTTTCCGAAGAGGCTCAAGTCGACGATTATGCGTCTCTAAAAGAACCAAATAACACGCCTAAAAAAGTAGTTGAAGACCTTTCCGGAAAAGTTATCTTACTTAAAGAAGAAGATTTTAAGGAACGTATTACTGCTTTGGACAATCCGAAAGGGTTTCAGTATTTAGGACAAACTCCTTGTATTGTTGATCTTTATGCGGACTGGTGTAAACCGTGTGGCTATTTATCTCAAGTATTAAATGAGTTGGCTCCGGAATATCAAGGCAGAGTTATTTTTTATAAATTAAACATTGATAAAGCACGGGATGTGGTAAACGCATTTCATGTAACCAGTATTCCAAAGATTCTCTATTTCAAACCATACGGAGAGGTGGAAAGTACACTTGGCTACCTGAACAGAGAAGAATTAAAAAAAATGATTGATGATTTTCTACTAAAACCCTAATTCTTCTTTGAAACGAAATTATAGTTTTCTTATTTGTTTTTTCTTTTGTACTCATTTTTTATTTTCTGAAAATAATGATTGTGAGGAAATTACATCATTTTTAAACCAAAAAGAAAAACAAATTGAACATTTGAATCTTCACGATCCGGATTATATTTCTCTTCACTATCTCATTGCGCAAGATATTATAGAAGAATTAAAACAATTTAGAAAAAATGTGATTCCTTTTTTTACGAAATGTTCAACCCTTACTTTTAGTGAACTGATTGATAAATATGATGAACTTGTCAGGAATGTTCAACTGAAACATGATTCTCTTGCCTGGTTGAGTGAAAATGTATATCTCATTTTCTACCAAAAAGCATTATATGAATATCAATATAATAATGAAGAAGATGCAAAATATTATTTAGACCGTTCTTTGCAATATCATGACACATTTGCCGATGCTATTTTATTAAAATTAAATAAATTACTGGATGCAAATCATTATAGAGAATGTTTAACCTTATTAAATACACTCTATTATGAATCCGAAATGGAACGCGAACAAGAGATGCGGGCAATAGAATTTACAGATAAATTTTATGATAAATTGTATCATACAGGAGACTCTTTGGTGAAAATGGAACATGCCGCCGAAGCACTGGAATTATTTGAAATATTAGAGATTTTTTGCACCAATTTACCGATGGCTTATTGTAACGATGATTATTATCATGGTGTTTTACGTTCCAAATCGGGTATTTACGAATCGTATATAGCTATAGCAAGGGTTGCGGAAAAAAGAGGAAATCAGAATATTGCCGCCCATTTTTTCGAGTATGCTCAAGAATATTTGGGAGAAAATCCCCATTTAAATAATTATGAAGACCCTAACGTGCCAAACGTTGCTGAAATTAAAAAACTTGATAGGGTTGAAGAAAATAATCATACAGAAAAAAAACAGATTGCCCTCCCCAAAATGTCCCCAAAGGAGAGTCAAGAAAGGTATGACAGAATGGTACTTCAAGCACTGGCTTTATGTATAAAAGGAGATTTCTCCGGCGCGAATAAATTATTTTTGGAAGCCAAAAAATTAGAAGAGTGTAATTGCTTTTCTAAAGATTTTCGTGTGGACTTAATGCTCCAAGAATTATCAAAAATTAAACTAAAATAATATTTTTACCGTTTAAAATAAATTACTCACATTTAAAATCAAAAAAATTATGAAAAAAATTATTGTAATCGTAACGTTAGTTATTTTTGGATTTTCATCGATGGCGCAACATCAATGCGGCTTGGCTGCAAAAAATGCCGAAGGTCCAAAACTTGAAGTAAAAGGTGCAGAAACTATTGTTATTCAAACCAATGCTTATTCTTCAAAAAGCGATGCTATTTTTAAAGAACATTTACCATTTGTAAAAGGGGTAAAAGAGTATAAATATGATGAGAAGTCATATAAAATTGCGGTTGCTTATGATGCAAAGAAAACCAATCCTGATAAAATTCGTGCAGAGATTGCAAAATTGGGTTTTGATGCGGATCAGGTAAAAGCAAACGAAAAAGCCCGCGCAAAGCTTCCCGAAGAATGTAAAACCATGCCAAAGGGATGCAATAAACCGTGTGGAAGACACTAATTACTGAGATTATGGTATTAGAACATTTAAAAAAATCCGAAGCCCTTTTAGAAGGGCATTTCCTTCTCTCTTCGGGAAGGCACAGCAATCGTTATTGTCAATGTGCCAAATTGTTACAATATCCCGATCGGGCAGCACAAGTTTTGTCAGTCGTGGTTGAAAAACTAAAAGGTACTCCGGTTGACATTGTAGTGGGTCCTGCTATGGGGGGTATTATTGTTGCTTACGAGTTAGGTCGCCAATTGGGCGTTCCGGCTATTTTTACAGAGCGTGAAGAAGGAAATATGACACTTCGGCGCGGTTTTGAAGTGCACGCCGGTCAGCGCGTACTTATTACCGAAGATGTAGTTACTACCGGAAAATCATCGTTAGAAACCGTGGATGCCTTGAAACAATATGGTGTAGAAATCGTTGGAATTGCATGTATTGCGAATCGCAGTACGGGTAATATCGGTTATCCGATTTTTGATGCGATCCAATTGGATATTGAAAGTTGGGAACCCGAAAACTGTCCGCTTTGTAAACAGGGGATTCCTGCGGTTAAGCCGGGGTCAAGAAAGATTTAAACAGTAGGGGGCGATCCTGATCGCCCCCTACAATATTTTATTATGCCAAACGAAAACTTCATAGATTATGTAAAAATTCTGTTCCGCTCGGGTAGGGGAGGGGCGGGTTCGGCACATCTTCAGCGCACGGCGCAAGACCCCAAGGCAGGTCCCGATGGCGGCGATGGTGGAAAAGGTGGCGACGTAATTTTAAAAGGAAATCGTAATCTTTGGACGTTGTTGCATTTACGCTATACGAAACATATTTTTGCAGAAGATGGTGGAAACGGAACTGCAAATCAATGTTTCGGAAAAGCAGGAAAAAACGCAGTGGTAGAAGTTCCATTAGGTACTATTGTTAAGCATTCCGAAACCGGAGAATTTATTGGCGAAGTGTTAGAAGATGGACAGGAGTTGATTGTTCTAAAAGGTGGGAGAGGCGGATTGGGAAATGTGCATTTTAAATCGGCAACGCGCCAAACTCCGCGTTTTGCACAACCCGGCGAAGAAGGTATTGAAGAATGGTTAGTGTTGGAACTTAAAGTGTTAGCAGATGTTGGATTGGTAGGATTTCCTAATGCGGGAAAATCAACTTTGATTTCCGTGCTTTCTAATGCCAAACCTAAAATTGCAGATTATCCGTTTACCACGCTACGCCCCAATTTGGGAATGGTCGCCTACAGAGAGTTTCAATCGTTTGTTATTGCAGACATTCCGGGAATTATTGAAGGTGCTTCGGAAGGAAAAGGCTTAGGATTGCGCTTTTTGAGACATATTGAACGAAATGCCCTTTTACTTTTCCTCATTCCTTGTAACACAGAAAGTATTAAAAAAGAATATAAAATATTGCTAAACGAACTGAAAACCTATAATCCGGAATTATTAGACAAAAAAAGAGTGCTTACGATCACAAAATGCGATTTATTGACCGAAAACGAACTAAAAAAACTTCAAAAGAAAATTCCAAGAAATATCGAAATTCTATTTATTTCTTCTGTAAAACATCAAAATTTACAATCCTTAAAAGAAGTTATTTGGAGACAGCTGAACAATTAAGAATTGAGAATTGAGAATTGAGAATTGAAAATTAGCATATTATGAAAAATGAAAATAAAAATACGAAATGAATGTTTGGTATGTAAAAAAATATATTTTTGCGCCCTCAAATGATAACGGAAAACGTTTTTAAAAGAGAAAAATAATGGCAAAGAAAAATAAGGAAGCAAGACAACAAATTATTTTGGAATGTACGGAGCAAAAAGCAAGCGGAATTCCGGGAATGTCAAGATATATTTCGACAAAAAACAGAAAAAATACAACGGAAAGATTAGAGTTGAAGAAATATAATCCTTTTTTAAAAAAAGTTACCGTTCATAAAGAAATTAAATAATTAAGAAATGGCAAAGAAGGTAGTTGCAACATTGAAAAGAGCCGGCGGGGTTACTTATACCCGAGTAATTAAAATGGAACGTTCTCCCAAAACAGGAGCCTATACGTTCAAAGATGCGGTTGTTGAAACCGATAATGTAAAAGACTTTTTAGCTAAAAAGTAATATTTGTTTTCATGGTTGTGGGAAACCGGAGTGATTTATTTTGCTCCGGTTTTCTCTTTTTTAGAAGAGTACGTCCAATAAAAAAGCCGGCTTATTTGTAAGCCGGCTTTTTTATTCGATTAAGAATTTTTATCTTCCGAAGAAATAGCGTGCACCGATGGCAATATTATAGATTCCCGGTACATAAAAACCGGAATATTTTATTTTACCATTACCTCGTCCGGTATCACCGGCATTCCAAGATCCCACAAAACCGCCAAAGGTAAGTTTCCAATCGGCAAACAGTTGCAAGGGGAACCAGAAAACATATTCAAAGCCAAAATGTCCGGTTACTCCAAAAATACCAAATACGGGTCTGCCACGGCCATAATCACCCCAACCGTATCCATAGCCTGCCCAACCGCGAATCTTATGTTTCGTTCCGTCAGGATACTTCATTGTTCCATACTGCCAGCCTAAGTTCCAGCCAAGCCCTACCGTACCGCCCACACCGGCGTACAGATTCATACTTCCTCTCGGACATTTCAATGGGATAAGCCAGTCGTAGATAGCAGAAACATTCATGTGAGTAAACAGTGGAAATTCCAAATCAATTTGGAGCATGTTTTTTTCTCCCAAACTATGTTGGTAGGAAACGCCTATTACATGCGAGAGCCTCATACCGATAGCTCTCGGCTGTGCCATAGCAATGGTACAGGATGCAATTAAAATAAGGGTAAAAATTGTAAGTTTTTTCATAATAAAATTATTTTAGTGAATAAAAATTTTGGCAAAAATACATAATATTTTTAATTTGAATCTAAGTAATGTCACTTATTTCAGGGCAAAATCATTAAAACCACCAAATTAATTTTTTTATCGCCATCGCAGCTATCATTTTCTAAGTAGTTCTAATGGATGTTCAATAATACAGTTTGCATCAGCATTTTCCAATTCTTCTTTTGTTCGAAATCCCCAAAGCGCGCCAATTTTTGTTATGCCGGCATGATGAGCGGTTTCCATATCCACAGCAGTGTCTCCCACGTATAATATTTCATCATTAGAGACGCGATGAATCGTGTCTTTACCTTCATTTATACAATCCAAAATATCATATACAATTTGTGGATTGGGTTTTACGGGAACCCCTTTTCTGTTTCCAAAAACCGCCGCCCATTTTATGGTTGGAAAAAATCTTTGCATCAAATCGGGAAGTAATTCGTGGGGTTTGTTGGTCGCCACCGCCAACATAATTCCTTTATTTTGAAGTTTTTCCAATGTTTCCACCATTCCATCGTAAGGCACGGTTTTGTCTTCTTTATGAATTTCGTAATAATGCAAAAACTCTTCATGAATTTCAGAAAAAGCATGTTCTGAAATATCTTTGGGCAATGCTCTTTCTAATAATTTAACCACTCCACTTCCTACAAAATACTTATAGTCTTCAACTTCGTGGGTAGGAAATCCGTTTTTTTTCAATACATAATTCGTACAATCTGCCAAGTCATCGATTGTGTTTAACAAGGTGCCATCCAAATCAAAAATAATCAGTTTAATCATAATAAACAACAAATCATTAAGTCATATAAATTTCAGAAATCACAGTCAAAAGGGAGAGATAAAATCCTTAAAACATACGCCTTGCAAATCTTTTTCTGCCACGATGGGCTGTTTAATATTCCAGTTGATATTCAAATCTTTATCATTAAATAAAAGAGTTTTTTCGGAATCTTTGTGATAGATATTAGAGCATTTATATGCAAAGAGGGTGTTTTCTTCCAAGGCTGCAAAACCGTGCGCAAACCCCACAGGGATATAGAATTGCAATTGGTTTTCTTCGTTCAATTCAACTGAAAAATGTTGTCCGTAGGTTGGGCTGTTTTTTCTCAAATCTACGACCACATCCCACACGGCACCTGTAATTACGCGCACCAATTTAGCCTGAGCGAACGGCGGTGCTTGAAAGTGCAACCCTCTGATCACATTTTTTTTAGAGAATGATTGATTGTCTTGTACAAAACCATCTTCAATGCCTAATTTATTAAATGTTTCATAGTTGTAGCTCTCAAAGAAATAGCCACGGGAATCACAATAAATACAGGGTTGAAGAAGTTTTAGTCCGGAAATTTTGGGAGTGGAGATTATTTTCATTTTATTATTATTTTATTGAAAGAACTGTCTCACTCTGTTGAAGAATGATTTTTCGTTTTTTGCGGGTTTTGGGGTAAAGTTATCTGATTTTAAGAATTTTTCGATGATTTCACGTTCATCTTTAGAGAGGTTTTTAGGCGTCCAAACGTTTACGTTAATAATTAAATCTCCTTTTCTGTGGGTATTCATTTCGGGGAGTCCTTTTCCTTGCAAACGAAGCACTTGACCGCCTTGTGTTCCGGCTGCCAGTTTAATGCGTGCTTTTCCGTCTAAAGTGGGAATATCTACGCTCCCTCCCAACACGGCTTGCGGGAACGAAATATAGTAGTTCAGATACAAATTATTTCCATCGCGCTCAAAAGTTTCGTGGGAGATCTCTTCAGTAACCACAATCAAGTCTCCGTTTATGCCGCCTCTTGGGGCAGCATTTCCTTTTTCGCGTATGGAGAGTTGCATTTCGTCTTGCACTCCTGCCGGAATATGAATCGTAATTACCTCTTCGCCCTTTACTATTCCTGTTCCATGACAGTTTGTACAGGGATTTTTTATCACCGTACCCTCTCCGTTGCACTGGTCGCAAATTACGGCTTGTTGCATAATTCCGAACATGCTGCGTTGCTGATGTATCACGTGTCCCGAGCCGTTGCATTTCGAGCAGGTAACGATATCTGTTTTCTCCTTAGTGCCTTGTCCTTTGCACTGCGGGCAAGTAACCTGTTTATTAATTTTCAGTTTTTTTTCCGTACCTGCAGCAATCTCTTCCAAAGAGAGTTTTACTTTAACGCGAAGATTCGTTCCTCTTCTCACCTGTCGATGAGGTCTTCTTCCGCTTCCGCCGAATCCGCTTGAGAACCCGCTAAATCCGCCGCCAAAGTGCCCACCGAAAAGGTCTCCGAAACGTTCAAAAATAGTTTCCAGGTCAAAATCGATGTCGTATCCTCCTCCACCGCTTCCGGCAGCGCCGCCCACACCGGCATGTCCGAACTGGTCGTACCGTTGTCGTTTTTCGGGAGAACTTAAAATATCATAAGCCTCAGCAGCTTCCTTAAATTTTTCTTCCGCTTCCTTATTTCCCGGATTTCTATCGGGATGAAACTCCATCGCTTTTTTTCGATAGGCTTTTTTTAATTCCTCTGCCGATGCATTTTTCTCTACACCCAGCACTTCGTAATAATCTCTTTTCATTTCATATAACATTTAAGACCGTAAGACCGTAAGACCGTAAGACCGTAAGACCGTAAGACCATAAGACCGTAAGACCATAAGACCGTAAGACCATAAGACCGTAAGACCGTAAGACCATAAGACCGTAAG
>Ga0209628_10000302_pt1 | contig 29729 bp, 37 predicted proteins | sample TergutCu122P4_FD_187285 | JGI IMG/M metagenome (GOLD analysis project Ga0209628, IMG submission 187285) | Cubitermes ugandensis P4 segment gut microbial communities from Kakamega Forest, Kenya - Cu122 P4 (SPAdes) (version 2) | ecosystem: Host-associated > Arthropoda: Insects > Digestive system...
GGCATCTCGTTTATGGCCTGTGAGAGCAAACCCGGCGAGGTCATGCAGGTAGAAGATTTCGCCGGACTGGCCAACGTCGTGCATAACAAACTGGAAGAAATCTTCATGGGGATGCGCTACGTGACGGTGCAAAGAGGGGGAGGCATGAGCGCGACCCCTGAGACGGACGTGCTAGATAGGGAATTACAAGCTAAAGAGCGCACAATGATGCGCTTTGATCCAGATGTGCTTACCGCCTTGCGCGAAAAAGGGCGCGGCTGGCAGGCGCTTGTGAATGAGACGATGCGCGAGCGGCTTAAATCGCTTGGTTCGTAACGGCTCAGAACCGATTGCTCTATTTTTACAACCCGCCGCCGGGTGTTGTGGTTATCGCTGCCACAACACCCGGCGGCGGTGTTTTTAGCGAGACCGGATCACGCTGCGGCGTGCAGACGAAAACTGACTTTGACCTCATCAAACGGAAACACGTACTTTCCATCCTCGGAGCGGTCAATGACGCCAGCCGCAACCAGCGCGTTTGCATCAGTATGCACACCTTTCACATCACGCTTGGCGCGTCTGGCCAACTCACGCACGCCAAGCGGGCCAGCGCCCGTCATGACTTCTATCAACACCCAGCGCGTGGGGGTGAGTACGCGGGCCATATCGACAGCAGACGGAAAAGTCAGCCGCGCTTCATGCGCCACTTCGCCCGCTTTGGCTGCGGCAATGATCCGCGCCATCGCCTCTTCAGGCGAAGACACATCAAATACGATTGTTTTCATTGTTCCACCTCGCAATATCCGCCTGGAAGTCTGCAAGCAAGTCTGCCAGGGTAGTGAACGTATAGGGTTCTTCAGCGTTACCGTAATGACGATGGTCGCCCTTTCCAGTTTCGTTGTCGTAACGCAGCACGCATATCTCATCTACCACGTAGGCCAGCCTGTATGTGTAATCGTGCGTACTGCCTTTGACAGGTTGTGGTACGCGCCACACTGAAATATCGGAAAATGCCGTGTCGTGGTAGCGGATGCGCTCGATGAGAATGGGCTGTGCTTTCATGTTGTAAATTGTACAACATTTATACATGTTGTCAATGGAACAACGTTAAATTTATCGCAGATGTTGTCTATATGACCCTTACAACACCCCGCACTCGCGCGCGCGCGGAACACAAGACACCCTGCGCGCATGACCTCAGACATCTCCCCCGAACAGAACCGACGCCTAGAATCCATCGTGCGCTTCGGCACGATTTCAGACGTCGACCTCACCAGCAAGCCCCCGATGTGCCGGGCAAAGTCCGGCGGATTGACCACGGACTGGCTCAAGTGGATCACGCCGCGCGCCGGGAAGGTGCGCGAATGGTCGCCGCCCTCGATCGGCGAGGAATGCGTCATCCTTTCCCCTTCCGGCGATACCGGGGCTGGGGCGATCCTGACAGGCTTTTTCAACGCGGGCCTCGCCGCGCCGGAGACGGATGGCAACGTCACAGCCCGCCACTTTGATGACGGCGCGGTCGAGCGATACGACCAGACCGCACACGCCTACCTGCTGGACGTGCCGACTGGCGGCTCGATCACGTTCAAGATCGGCGGATCGTCGCTTGTGATGACAGAGAGCGCGATCACGCTCAAGTCCGATGCCGTCACCGTCATTTCGCCGCCGATCACGCTGCAAGGCAACGTTGTGATTCTCGGTGCGCTGACCGGCCAGTCTGGCGCGGGCGGAGAAGGCGGCAGCGCCACGTTCCACGGGCGGATCGACGCGGACGTTGACGTGACCGCCGCGGGCGTCTCGCTCAAGAGCCACAAGCATTCCGGCGTGCAGCCCGGCAGCGGGCAGACCGGCGGGCCGGTGGGGGGCTGATATGTTGCGAGGAATGAACGCGGAAACGGGCCGGACCATGAGCAATCTTGCGCATGTGCGCCAAAGCATCCAGAAGATTCTCACGACGCCGCTTGGTTCCAGGGTGATGCGTCGTGATTTCGGCTCGCGCATCCCAGACCTTGTCGACGCGCCACTCAACGCGGCAAATCGGCTTCGCGTCATCGCTGCCACCGCCGAGGCCGTCATCCGATGGGAGCCGCGCATCCGGGTGTCCAGAATCACGATCGAGCAGGATGGCGCGATGCTGACCGTGACGTTGATCGGAACATTGAAATCCGGCGCGGCGGCTGAAATCAGCGTGCCAGTCGGGCAGAGGTAAAGCATGGGCATGATGTGTTTGGGGCAATTCGTTTTCGAGCTGAAAACGGCCCCCTATCAGAGTTTTCAGCGCCAGAACGGCTGGCGGCATCCATCGAACGCACGGTTGGGCCTGCGCCCGGCGCGTCAATTCATCGGGCCGGATGATGAGACGGTCACCCTGTCCGGGGTGCTCCTGCCGGAACTCGCCGGGAATGCGCTCTCACTCGGCGAATTGCGCGGCATGGCCGATGATGGCGATGCCTATGTGCTCGTCGATGGAACCGGAAAACTCTATGGGCGCTACGTCATAGAGAGCATCGAAGAAACGGGCACGTTTTTTTTCAGGGATGGTACGCCGCGCCGGATTGAGTTCTCTATTGCCATGAAACGCGTCGATGATGGCGATGTCGATCAAATGGCACAGGATACCGACACGGCAAGGCGGCTTGTCATGGAGCCTGAGGCAGATCAGGCGCAAAGCTCAGAACCGGATGACCCAGAAGACGTGGATGATTTTGAGTCAGACGATGACATATACAGCGGACAGCCTGTGACCGGGGTGTATTGATGAGCAAAGCGTACCCCGGCGCGCTCTGGCGGCTCACGATTGGCGAAAAAGACCTCACCACCGTGCTCGACACGCGCCTGATGCAGATCACGCTCACCGACAACCGTGGGTTGGAAGCCGACCAGCTCGACATCACCCTGGACGATGCGGACGGGCTGCTCGACATCCCGGAGCGCGGCGCAAAGCTCTTTTTTGCGCTGGGGCGCGACGACATCGGTCTGATCGACAAGGGCAGCTACACCGTCGATGAGATCGAGCATTCCGGCACGCCGGATCAGCTCACCATCCGCGCGCGATCCGCCGACCTGCGCGACAGCCTCATGGTCAAAAAAGAAAGAAGCTGGGACAACACCACGATCGGCGGCATCGTCCGGAAAATCGCTCAGGAGAACAAGCTCAAGCCCGCCATTTCACCGGAACTGAACAAACTGCCCGTGCAGCACATGGATCAGCAGTCGGAATCCGACGCGAACCTGCTCACGCGCCTGGCCGCGCAGGCCGATGCGCTGTGCGCAGTCAAGGCCGGGAACCTGATTTTTTATGCCATCGGACGCGGCATGTCCATCGGCGGCGAACCGCTGCCGGAAGTGACCATCACGCGCGCGGTTGGGGATAAGCACCGCTTTTCCGTGGCAGATCGTGACGGCTGTGCAGGCGTGACGGCGTACTACTACGACAAAAAATCCGGCTCGAAGGGTGAAGTGACGATTCGTGAGAAAGACCTGTCACACGGGAAAAATGTCAAGAACACGAAAGTCTCTACGGTAGAGGGAAACACGAAGACCCTGCGGCACAGCTTTCCGAACCGTGACGCGGCAGCAAAGGCTGCAACAGCGGCGCTCAAGAAAGCCCTGCGCGGCGTCTCCACCTTCAGCCTGACCCTGGCACACGGACGGCCAGACATCATCCCGGAACTACCCGCGACCGTATCGGGCTGGAAGCCCTGCATCGACGGCACGGCATGGCGCGTGACGAAGGTGACGCACAACCTGTCCGACGCCGGATACAGCACCGACATTGCACTCGAATTGCGGCTGGAAACTGAACAGATCGGTGATCCCGTTGGAAACAAACCAGCAGCGCAAAAGGAAGAAGACGATGAATGACAAGATTGAGTTTTTCACTTTCGGCGACCCCGAACCCGTGTTATCCGGGCGCGGGGTTTTCGACTATCTGGAATGCGTGAAGCTCAATAAGTGGTACTCACCGCCGATCTCGCTGGACGGTCTGGCGCGGGCCTCACGCGCATCCGTGCATCATGCCAGCGCGATGCTGGTCAAGCGGAACGTGCTGACCGCTTCCTTCGTGCCGCACCCGCTGCTTTCCCGCGCTGCCTTCGAGCGGTTTTGCTGGGAGTTCATCATTTTTGGCAATGCCTATCTGGAGCGCGTGGATAACCGCTTGGGCAATCCGCTGCGGCTGGATGTTCCGCTGGCGAAGTACGTGCGCCGGGCTATCGAACTGGATCGCTACTACTTCGTACCCGGTTTTGATAAAGAACACGAATTCCGGCGCGGGAGCATTTTCCATCTGGTGGAGCCGGATCTGAATCAGGAGGTGTACGGAATCCCGCAGTACATTGCCGCGCTCAATTCCGCGTTCCTGAACGAGAGCGCGACGCTATTCCGGCGGCGCTACTTCAACAACGGCAGCCATGCCGGTTTCATTCTCTACATGACCGACGCTGCGCACAGTCAGGAAGACGTTGAAAACCTGCGCGAGGCGCTCAAAAAAAGCAAGGGGCCAGGCAATTTCCGCAACCTGTTCATGTACGCGCCGAATGGCAAAAAGGACGGTCTCCAGCTTATCCCAGTGTCAGAGGTGGCCGCGAAGGACGATTTTCTGAACATCAAGAACGTCACCCGCGACGATCAACTGGCCGCCCACCGCGTGCCGCCGCAGATCATGGGCATCATCCCGAGCAACACGGGCGGTTTCGGGGATGCGGAAAAGGCTTTCGCCGTGTTCTGGGCGAATGAGATTCTGCCGCTACAGGCGCGGTTCGAGGCGCTCAATGAATGGATTGGCCAAGAGGTGATGCGATTCGAGCGCGTGGAGATTTTTCCGGCGAAGGCGGCGTGAGGTTATGGTTGTAGATCGTCGATCTGCACTTGCAGCACACGGGCAATGGCACGAAGGGTCTTGATGGCCCCTTCCCGCTTCCCGGTTTCAAGCTGGCAAAGGTAAGCTTTGCTGATGCCTGCCTGAACGGCCAGAGCCTCCTGAGTAAGGGTGCGATGCTCCCGCCACGCCTTCACAGGGTTTGTGCCATCCAGAATGGCGTGTGCAACGCTGGCGGGAATGCGCAAGCCATCATCGGTGGCACGGACAGCATCGAACAGAGCCACGTCTGCAGCGTTCTCGGCGTATTCGGCCATCCGGTTGAAAATTTCAATGGGAATGACGGCAAACTGACGTTGGCCGTCGCGCTCGATGAACTGGATTTCGGTACTCATTTGTAAGCTCCTCCGCGCGGCGCAATGGCCAGCACATGCACGATAAGCCGCTGTCCGTCGATCTGGTAGATGACCCGCCAATCCCCAACGCGCAGCCGGTAACCATCACGGCCAACGAGTTTTTTGACGTTTGCGGCATCGAACGGATCGGCGGCCAGTTGCTCGATTTTTCCGCGAATAACGTCTGCCACGTTACGCGGCATGGCGCGTAGGGCTTTGAAGGCTTCGCGGGTGTATTCGATCTGGTACATGACCGAATGTTAGCTTATTGCTAACAAAAAGTCAAACCTTACCGAGAAACAGGTGATACGGTTCGAGTGCGTTGAGATTTTTACGGCGTAATGTTCGTAATGATTTTTGCGAAAAAGAACGCTGCGGCTACTAAAGCTGAAGCGACGCCTGTTGACCATGTAATGAAGCGCCATGTTTGATTCTGAATATCTTTCCCGATGTCGCCGCGTAGCTTCCCTACTTCAGCATGCAATTCTGATCTGAGTGACCCGCACTCTCTGGTCAAATCTTCTTTTGTTGCCAGATACGGAATCATTGTTTCAACATTCGTGACACGTTGTAGCAGCTGTTCTATAGGTGGCCCGCCATTTCCGCCACCGAAATTGTTTCTCAACGGGGGATTTTTGTCAATTTTTGTGTTTGTTGGCAAATATTTTACCTTGCTCATTTTGCATCCTCGGCGAAAAATTCAATTTCTTTGATGAAATCATTAAATCCGACAACAAGCTGCGCAAGTGCATGGTTGTGAACGATGAGTTCGTTTTCACGCCAAGGCCCAGCCGCCAGAACAGTTGGAAATGAATCACCGAACATATTGAACCCATAGAACATATTTTCAGACTGAAACAGATGGTTTATATGGTCAATAATGTCGCAAAGCTCAAGCGCATTCTGAGAAATTGGTACCGGCATTTTTGTTCTGATTTCATCTGTAAAATCTCTTAAACTCAACATGTTTTTTGAGTTCCCCGGCAAAAAATCTTCCTTCCAAAGCAGTGCAATAAAAAAGAGTGTCTTGTACAGCATATTGATTGCAGTGTGGATTCCAACATGGTATTTGACTTTATGTTCTCTGCTGAAAGGCTGCGCGCTACTTGACTTTATTCCTTTGTGAGACGCATAAATCTCGCGCAGTGTGATATTGCAAAAATCCATGATCTGAGCGATGGCATCACACTCCATGAAATTTTTTTTCTTGTTCATGACAACTGGATCAATGACATTACCATGTACAAGTGAACGTCCGAGCGGTATTTCTATGTACGCTTCGCCGCCAGTATCGCGTCCGGTATGGAAACAGATTTCCGTTGCCTTATACCCGTCAACATCCGTTTGAAAAAATTCGAGCATTACGCCTTACCTCTTATCTTGTGACATTTTTCACTCTCTGCCTGACAGGCGACTATCAGGACACCCGTTGAACTACCTCATTTCTTTGGATACCGATTCGCCTGCAGGTCAGCTAACGAACGATGATTAGAATCCTCAAATACGTACACTGTCATATCTGGGTTTTGCACACCGATACAATTTGATCCTGCGTCACCATCGGCAGTAATAGGAGTACAGGTTGAAAATAATCCATCGCCAGTGTTATTGGCGTAGGTTTCGATTCGCCAAGCAATGATTGGCTCTCCAATACCAACTTCTCTTACATCATTGAAATCATAGATAGTGAAAAAACCAGGTTGCGCATGCACTATCTGAATCGATAGCGGCTTCATAACAAAATCTCCAGAATGACAAAATTTGGTTTCCTAACTTTCATGCGGCGCTCTCCTTTCCCTCTACTTCCTGTTGCGCACTAGCAGAAGCCGCTCCCCGAATGGTTCGTTTTCCGGCCTCCGATGAGTTTCGGTAGTTGTCCAGTAGAGCGGCTTCATCCGGAGCAAGTTGTGCGGCGTCACGGCGACCAGTTAGAATGTATAACACATCTGCATAACATCCAATAAGCGTCAGATAGCAAGACCCTGGGTTTCGTTCCCCCTTTTCGTATTTCAGTTGTGCCTGCTTTTGCACATTCGCTAGTTTTCCGAACTCGGTCTGAGACAGGCCAAGGCGCTCCCGCTCTTCCTTCAGCCGTTCACCAAAAGTACTCATATGCGTAAAAACCCTATTGACAAGTACGCATTTGCGTACTATCGTATGTAGCATCACACTTAAAATCAAAGGTATCACCAATGCCAACCATCAACAACATCACGGCCAGGTTGCGCGAGAAGGGGATCACATTGGCCGCGCTGGCCGACGAACTTGGCGTCAAAATCAGCGCCGTGTCGTGTGTGGCGTCTGGAAAGGCCAAGAGCTACAACGTTCAGACCGCCATCGCCAAGCACCTCGACACGACAGTCGAAGATCTTTGGCCTGGACAGATACGCCTTCGTCGTAACCGCGCACAGATCGAGGCGAACGAGACGAATCAACATGAAGCACGAGAATTTGAAGGCAAGGAAAGAAGGTCTGACGCCATCCGGTATCTGTTGGCACGCCATCCTGATCAAATGAGACGCGGTTTCTCGATTCATACCAATTACGGTGACTTCCACATTGATGCGGATGAAGCAGAACCGTTCGTCAAACTCGTCGAAAAGGTGCTTGGAAAGCGCCTTGCAAAGCAGGAAAAAATCGAGCAAATGGGAAAATAATAACCCTATTTGCTCAGTATATTTTATGAAATCAGTTAAGCCACTACGCTATTTGGCATAGAAAGCCAACCAATAAAGCGTTATTACGGTCTGCACAAGACTTGTCTATCTGACGTATTTGTCAGATATGTTCATGCGTGCCGATCAGGGGAACGTGTGTTTAACTTGAAAGGAAACATTGATGCGCATCACTTGCCCACACTGCGAAAAACCGGCAAAAGTCCGCACCTCGCGGGAGATTACTTTGACCACACGTGAAGCCTATTTGCAATGCGAGAACATTGATTGCTGTCATGTGTGGAAGGTAATTGTCGGGGCGGTCACAACCGTTGTTCCTTCTCGTAACCCAAATCCAAAAGTCTACATCCATGCGTCTAAACATCAGCGCAAAGAGGATGAAAGACAACTTCAACTTGCTGAAATTGCATAGAGGCGCGAAAGATGATTCGGGAGAGGTTGTTGCCATTGCTTTCGCAGGATTACCATTTCCGCGAGCACGGGGATTTTCTACGCAAGGGCATCTGCCCGGCCTGCGGTAAAAAAGAACTCTATACGCCGAAGGCGCATCCGTGGATTCTCCGATGCGGGCGAATGAACAAATGCGGCGGCGAATTCCACGCGAAAGAGTTGTACCCCAATCTTTTCAACGATTGGTCGAAGTTGTTCCCGGCCAGCGATACAAACATGACAGCAACCGCCGACGCCTATCTGAGAGATGGGCGCGGTTTTGATCTTTCAAGGATCAAAGGCTGGTATACGCAGGAGAGCTACTTTACCGGCGGGCAGGCGACGGCAACGGTGCGCTTCTCGCTGGGCAAAGATGCCGCGTGGGAAAGGTTCATTGACAACCCGTCGCGCTTTGGCAGCCAGAAGGCCCGGTTTCTTGGCGGATACGCGGGAATGTGCTGGCAGCCGCCAGACACGACGGGGAGTATCCCGAAACAGATATGGTTCGTTGAAGGCATCTTCGACGCGATTGCGTTGATGCACAACGGCATCCGCGCGGCGGCGCTCATGTCTTCCGGGAACTACCCGAGCCTGATGCTGGCCGCGTTGAAAGAGCAATGTGCCGCCGCAAAGACGCCATTGCCGAAACTGGTCTGGGCGCTCGACAACGACGAGGCCGGGCGCAAGGCAATATGGAAATTCCATGAGCGCAGCAGCAAGGAAGGCTGGACGTCAACTGCGGCGCTTCCGCCAGCCGGACGGGAAAAGCTGGACTGGAACGACCTGCACCAGCGAGGCCGTCTCAACGAGGAGAGGATCGGACAATACCTGCACGCCGGGAAGATTCTGCTGGCGAAGTCGCCATCCGAAAAAGCAGCACTGATCTGGGTGGAAAACCGGCATACACAATTCAGTTTCGATTTCGCCAAAAAAATGTACTGGTCGAAACTGGACATCGAGGGGTACACCAAGGCAAAGGATCTGTACGAGGGGCAATTCACGACAAAGGAAGCCGAAGAGAGGGCCGCGCGTGAATCTCTTCAAACGACTGAAATCTGCAACTGCCTCCCAGAGCCGCTGTACTACCTCTCGAACGCCGTGACGGGCGAAGCCTGGTACTACTTCCGGGTGAATTTCCCGCATGACGGCGCGCCGATCAAGGATACCTTCACCCCGTCTCAACTCTCGGCCACGTCGGAGTTCAAAAAGCGCCTGTTGTCGTTCCCAGGCGCAGTCTGGACGGGCAAGGCCGGACACCTTGACCACGTTGTGGAACGCTGGACGTATAACATCAAGCGTGTCGAATCCATCGACTATCTCGGTTACTCGCTGGAGCACGGGGCATACATCTTCAATGACGTTGCCGTGAAAGACGGAAAGATCGTCGATAAGAACGAGGATGACTATTTCTCGATCGGGCGCACCTCGATCCGGTCACTATCGAAACTCAAGCCACTGGCGATCAACACCGACCAGGCGAAGACAGATAAAAGCTGGGTCAAGAATTTCCACGCCGCTTTCGGCCCGAAGGGCGTCATTGCATTGGGCTACTGGCTTGGATGCCTGTATGCGGAGCAAATCCGCGCACAGTACGAATCCTGGCCGTTTCTGGAAATCGTCGGTGCGCCGGGGGCGGGTAAATCGGCGCTGCTGGAAACGCTCTGGAAGCTGCTCGGGCGAACGTCATACGAAGGGTTCGACCCGATGAAGGCGTCAAATGTAGGCTTCCTGCGCTCGATGGCGCAATTTTCCAATATCCCGGTGGTGCTGATCGAATCCGACCGTGAAGACGTTGACGGCTCGCGTGGCCGGGCGCGGCAGCAATTCCACTGGGACGGGTTGAAGAGCCTCTACAACGGCGGAAGCCTGCGTACCACGGGCGTGAAGAGCGGCGGGAACGACACCTACGACCCGCAGTTTCGGGCGGCAATGGTGATCTCGCAAAACAACCCGGTGTCGGCCTCCCAAGCGATCATGGAACGGATCGTCCATATCAGCTACGACAAAACACATCACTCAGACGCTGGCCGCGTGGCCGCGCAGGAGCTTGGTCGGTTGGATGTGGAAAAGCTGTCTGGTTTTCTGTTGACAGGCGCGGCGCGCGAGCGAGAGGCGCTGGCCATCCTCGAAAAGAAACTTTCGGCCTACGAAAAGCGCCTGGCGGAAACCGGCGTACAGAACCGACGGCTCCAGAAGAATTACGCGCAAGTGATGTGCATGATCGAAGCATTGCCGCTTGTAGCGCCCGTCACGCGGGACATCGCGGATGAAGCGATAGCGGCGCTTGCCATGATGGCCCGCGAGCGCGAGCACGAACTTGGCCGCGATCACCCAATTGTGGAGCGGTTCTGGGAAACCTACGAATATCTGAATGGAACAGGCGCTGGAACAGACGAAGATAGCGTCATGGGCCTATCCGCGCGGCTCAATCACAGCCGCGATCCTGATTACATCGCGGTCAACCTGAACCACTTCGCTCAGCTCGCCAGCGACATGCGCCAGCAGATCCCTGAACTGAGCGAACTCAAGAAATACCTGCCCACATCGCGCAGGCATAAATTTGTTGAAGCAAACCGCACGGTGAGTAGCGCCATCAATGCTCGCCTGAATGCGCAGCACGTTGATGGCAGTCAATTACGCCCAGCCAGTATCCGGTGCTGGGTTTTCAAATCCAAGGCAACACGGTAAGGAGGTAAAAACCATGACGGTGAGTGAATTCATCGAGAAATTGAAGGCATTTCCAGCAGACGCTTCGGTGTGCGTGAGAGATGTCGACCCGGATTTCAAGGTTCAGTTGTTTATGGACGTGCTTGAAATAGATCGAGTCATCAGCAGTGAAGGCGAAGTTGTTGCGCTGATTTCGGCGGAGGAATATTGATGCGTGCAGCAGTAATTGCAACATCAGCCGTATGCCTTGTTTTTATCGCCATGATTTTCGCAATGGCGCACAGCCTGGATCGGACACAGCAACAAGAGGAACGAAATGAGTAATGAAATTGACGCTCGAATCGCTGAATTGCTTCTGCGTGGCGGCATGACATACAAGCAAATAGGTGAAGAGGTTGGGCGCTCGAAAAGCTACGTAGGGAATGTAAAGCGCAGGCTTGGCAGAGTCCCGGCGCGCATTCAGGAATGGGAATGCCTGCCGGATGTCCAAAAGATCATCAACGCTTATTACGGAGTTGCGGCATGAGCAGCTATTCATTTTGCGAAAAATGCAAGGCCGTTGTTCCTATTGGCAGCGCGTGTAAGGTGTGCGCTGGAAAGCAACCGTTCAAAGATGTTGGAGATTTTTTTGACCTTTTCAACACGCTGACACGTACTGCAAAGGAGAAGAAATGAACGCCTACTCTCTTCTAATTGAAAAGCTGCGCGAGATCGGCGCGGATGGGCTTGCAGTTTCCATGTGGGGTGAGCGCCGTGAAAAACCGCAGAAATACAAACAATACATAGAGACGTAGAATGACAACCCCAACAGTAGACATCCACGGCGCAGCCGAGTTAATGAAGGTTCACTCAAAGACTGTGCTCGATCTGATCTCATCCGGCGTGCTGCCTGCGGCACGCGTTGGCAGAGCCTATGTGCTGCTCACAAGCGACGTGATCGCGCACATCGAGAATCAGATCATCGCGCAGACTGCGGAGCGCATGGCCATACCTGGCCGGCGCATTACCAAAGCGCGGCGGCCAGGTCGCTCCCGCGAAGGTTAGCGTAACGCATCACCATGCGATGGCTCTTATGCCCGCTGATTTTCATGATCTGTAACTCGGACAGTGTCGTGCGTTCAAAGAGCCGCGACACTGCCTCGTGGCGGAGATCATGGAACCGCAGATCGACCGCCCCGGCCTGCTCGAAAATATCCTTGAACCGCTTCGACAAGTAGTCTGAGACGACAGGCAGGGACTTGGCCACGCCATCCCACCACGGCAGCAGCATGTCTTTTGGGATGCCGTCCGGCAGTTCTCGATCAACAAGATACTCGCGCAGAGCCGCAGATGAAACCGTCGTCAGTGGAACCTGCCGCTTATCGCCGTTCTTGGTCTTTTCAAGAAAGACCGTGCGCTTGGGCAGGTCGATCTGATCGAGCGTCAGCGTGTACATCTCCCTCAGCCTCATGCAGCTCTCGACTGCCAGCACAAACAGCAAGCGGTACGCCTTGGGATACTCGATCATCAGCGGGCGCTGTTTTCGCGCAAGCACGCCGCTATCTATGACGGCAATGATTTTCTCGTACTCGCCATGCTCAAGCCGCCTATCGCGCTCCACGTCTACGCGCTTGATGCCAGCGGCTGCAACATCGGCTTGGCTGTACTGCGCATAGCCGTCCGGAAGTGACCGCATTGGGTGGTCTAGCATCACCAGGTAGCGTTTGCGCATGCCCCAATCTGTACAGCGGGCCAGCGCCCCAACTCGCGCACGGATCGTAGCTGGTGCGATCTTATCTACCCGCTTCATTTCCTCGATCCAACCATCAACCCACTCTGCCGTGATAGACAGCAGGGCAGTTGCCCCTTTCGTTTTAACGACAACGTTCAATGCGCTGACGTCCTTTGGACTCGGATTGGCGTTGCGCTCGTAATCGCTCACAAGGGCAGCAATTGTAAGGATCCGATTCTCGCGCTTGTGTTCTGTAGGGACGATGCCGCGATCCAGCAGCACATCCATCTTTCTTGCGTACTCGTCGCCCTCTTCCTCTGTCTCGAAAGTCATGTAGATGGGTTTTTCAAGCACACCAGACCGCTTAAATATGTACTGCCACGTCCCGTTCGGGAACTGCTTTTTACCAGCCATAGAGATCACCAATTCAAGAGAACATCTATCTCATTCTACGCCCATTACAGTGCGTTTCATCGGTTGGTAAAACAGTTTTTTTAGTTGGTAGAAACTCCGTTTTACTCCCTTTCGCGCGGGTAAAACAGGCAAATAAAAAGGGCTTGAATTTCTCCAAGCCCTTGATTTTGCTGCATGTTTTGTATGTAAATTTGGTGGGTGCTGACGGGTTCGAACCGCCGACATTCGCCTTGTAAGGGCGACGCTCTACCAACTGAGCTAAGCACCCGCACCACGGATACTGGTCAAAAATTGGTTATTGTACAGCTTCCTTCAAACCCTTGCCAGCCCTGAATTTCGGCATTTTGGCAGCAGCGATCTTGATGGCTTTGCCGGTGCGCGGGTTGCGGCCCGTGCGCTCGGCGCGCTCGCCTACGTAGAAGGTTCCGAAACCCACGAGGGTGACATCCTCCTTTTTTCCAAGCGCGTCCATGATGGCGGCCGTGACGGCATCGAGCACCTTGCCCGCCGTAACCTTGGGTACTTCCGCCCGTTCGGCGATCGCGTCGATCAGTTCGGTTTTGTTCATGCTAGTTTCCCTCCTCTTCAAACAAAAAAACTGAAACCAGCCTCCCTCCTGGCGGGCCGGTTCCATTCCAAAAATTTTTAATGCGCCCGAATGACCTGTGAAGTTCCAGCCGCCGGTTCGTCCGCGTTCGCCGGAACCGCCGAGACTTCTTCCGGTTCGGCAAGCGGAACAGGTTTGCGTTCGAGCGCCAGTTCGAGCACCTGATCTATCCAGCGTACCGGAATGACTTCGATCATGTTCTTGATGTTATCCGGAATTTCGGTCAAGTCTTTGACGTTTTCTTCCGGTATCAGGGCGCGGGCGATGCCGCCACGCACGGCGGCAAGCAGTTTTTCTTTTAAGCCGCCAATGGGCAGAACTTCGCCGCGCAGGGTGATCTCCCCCGTCATGGCAACGTCGCAACACACGGGAATACCGGTCAGCACCGAGACCAGCGCGGTGGTGATGGCGCTGCCCGCCGAGGGACCGTCCTTGGGAATTGCGCCTTCGGGCAGGTGAATGTGAATGTCGCTCTTCTGGTAGAAGTCGCCTTCGATGCCAAGCAGGCTGGCGCGCCGCCGCACGACGGAGAGCGCAGCCTGGATGGATTCCTGCATGACTTCGCCGAGTTTGCCGGTCGTGATGACCTTGCCCTTGCCGGGAAGCGAAACGGCTTCGACGGTAAGGAGTTCTCCGCCCACTTCCGTCCAGGCCAGCCCGGTGACCTGCCCGATCTGGTTCTGTTTTTCGGCGATGCCGAAGCTGTAGCGGCGCACGCCGAGGTATTTGTCGAGATTCTTGCGGTTCACGACGAGTTTGTTGGCGCGCGGTTTGAGCACGAGGGATTTCACGACCTTGCGGCAAATCTTGGAGACTTCGCGCTCCAGCCCGCGTACCCCGGCTTCGCGCGTGTAGTAACGGCAAATGTCGCGCAGGGCGTCATCGGTGACCGTGAGTTCAGTCTGCTTGAGGCCGTTATTCTTGAGCTGCTTGGGCAACAGGTAGCGATGGGCGATGTTGACCTTTTCGTCTTCGGTGTAGCCGGAGAGCCGGATGACTTCCATGCGGTCGAGCAGCGGCGGCGGGATGTTGAGGGTGTTGGCGGTGGCAACGAACATCACGTCGGACAGATCGTAGTCGACTTCGATGTAGTGATCCTGGAAGGTGTGGTTCTGCTCGGGATCGAGCACTTCGAGCAGCGCCGATGAGGGATCGCCGCGAAAATCCATGCCGAGTTTGTCAACTTCGTCGAGCAGGAAGAGCGGATTCTTGACGCCGACCCGGGTCATGTTCTGGAGAATCTTGCCGGGCATGGAGCCGATGTAGGTGCGGCGGTGGCCGCGAATTTCGGCCTCGTCACGCACGCCGCCCAGAGCCATGCGCACGAACTTGCGATTGGTGGCCCGGGCGATGGATTGCCCAAGCGAGGTCTTGCCCACGCCCGGAGGGCCGACGAGGCAGAGAATGGGCGCCTTGAGCCTGTCGACGCGCTGCTGGACGGCGAGGTATTCAAGGATGCGCTCCTTGACCTTTTCCAGCCCGTAATGATCCTTGTCGAGAATCTTGTTGGCCCCGGCAAGATCCTTGCTGACGCGCGAGCGTTTTTTCCACGGCAGCCCGATCATGGTGTCGACGTAGTTGCGCACCACGGTGGCTTCGGCGGACATGGGCGACATCAGCCGCAGTTTCTTGAACTCGGCCTGCGTTTTCGCCAGGGCTTCCTTGGGCATGCCCGCGTTCTTGATCTTCTTTTCCATCTCTTCGAGGTCAGCGCCATCTTCGCTTTCCCCGAGTTCTTTCTGGATGGCCTTGACCTGCTCGTTCAGGTAGTACTCGCGCTGGCTCTTTTCCATCTGGCGCTTGACGCGGCCACGGATGCGCTTTTCGACCTGGAGGATGTCGATTTCGTTTTCGATCTGCGCGAGCAGCCGGTTGAGCCGCTCGCCGATATTGAACATTTCCAGGATTTCCTGCTTTTGTTCGAGCTTGAGCGGCAGATGAACCGTGACGGTGTCGGCAAGCCTCCCCGTATCATCGACATTGGCGAGCGAGGAGAGGATTTCTCCGGGTATTTTCTTGTTGAGTTTGACGTATTGATCGAACTGGGCAACGAGCGCGCGCCGCATGGCTTCGATTTCGGTGCCTTCCTTGCCCGCGAACTGTTTCACCGGGGTGGCGCGGGCAAAAAACATCTGGCGGCGGTCTTCCACCATTTCGATGCGGACGCGCTGTACGCCTTCGACGAGCACCTTGAGCGTGCCGTCGGGCAGCCGCAGCATTTGCAGAATGTTGGCCACACAGCCGACACTGTAAAGATCGCTGGCGGAAGGTTCGTCCTTGGCCGCGGACTGCTGGGCGACGAGCAGGATGGTCTTGCCGGCTTCCATCGCAACTTCCAGCGCCTTGATGGATTTGGGCCGTCCCACGAAGAGCGGGATGACCATGTGCGGGAACACCACCACGTCGCGCAGCGGCAGAAGCGGCAGTTCCAGTTTTTCGTTGGGGAGATCGGCAGTGCCCGACATTGTGTGTTTTCCTCAAAAGAACCACCCCCCGATATGGGGCGCGATTCCGTTTTTTCAAGCCACCTGTTTCAGGCGACTTGCTGAAACAGGCTAGTTGGAGCCGGATACCTTGGGCTGATCGGCATAAATCAGCAATGGCTTGGAGTTCTCCGTAACGGTGTTCTCGTCGATCACGACCTTGATCACGCCTTCGAGACTGGGCAGATCGTACATGATATCGAGCAGGGACATTTCGAGAATCGAACGCAGGCCGCGCGCGCCGGTCTTGCGCTTGATCGCTTTCCGGGCAACCGCGTGCAGCGCCGCCTGACGAATTTCGAGTTCGACGCCTTCCATCGCGAAGAGTTTCTGGTATTGCTTGACCAGCGCGTTCTTCGGCTCGATGAGAATCTGGATGAGCGCGTCTTCGTCGAGTTCATGCAGGGAGGACACAACGGGAAGCCGACCAATGAGTTCGGGAATGAGACCGAACTTGATGAGGTCTTCCGGCTCGACCTGACCGAACGTCTCGGTGATGGTGTGGTCGCCGCCGCTCCTGACTTCCGCGCCGAAGCCAATCCCGGCCTTGTCGGTGCGGTTGAGGATGATTTTCTCCAGCCCGTCGAACGCGCCGCCGCAGATGAACAACACGTTGGTGGTGTCGACCTGGATGAAATCCTGGTTGGGGTGCTTGCGCCCGCCCTGCGGCGGAATGGAGGCAACGGTGCCTTCGACCAGTTTCAGGAGCGCCTGCTGCACGCCTTCGCCCGATACGTCGCGGGTGATCGAAGGGTTGTCGGATTTGCGGGAAATCTTGTCGATTTCGTCGATGTAGACGATGCCCTGCTGGGCCTTTTCGACATCGTAATCGCACTTCTGGAGGAGCTTCTGGATGATGTTCTCGACATCCTCGCCCACGTAACCGGCCTCGGTCAGCGTGGTGGCGTCGGCCATGACGAAGGGCACATTCAGGAGTCGGGCCAGCGTTTGCGCCAGCAAGGTTTTGCCGGAGCCGGTCGGGCCGATCAGGAGAATGTTGCTCTTGGAAAGCTCTACGTCGTCCTTGATGACGGCATTGCCCTGGTGACGCAGACGCTTGTAATGATTGTAGACCGCCACCGACAGATTGCGCTTGGCCTGCATCTGCCCGATCACGTACTGGTCGAGGGTGGTGCAGATTTCATGGGGCGTGGGCAGTTGCCCGCGGATATTCTCAACCCCCAGCCCGTCGGCAACCTCTTCGCGAATGATGTCGGTGCACAGCCCGATACATTCGTCGCAGATAAACACGGACGGTCCGGCAATCAGCTTGCGGACTTCGTGCTGGCTCTTGCCGCAAAACGAACAATAGAGCAGTTTTTCACTGTCCGAGCCCGTCTTTTTGTCCGGCATGATTATTTCCTCCTCGTCGTCAGGTCAGATGTCGCTACGAGTCGTCATCACCTTGTCGATGAGACCGTACTCCACCGCTGCGGACGCGGACAGGAAATTATCCCGATCAGTATCCTTTTCGATTTGTTCCACCGGCTTGCCTGTGTGCTTTGACAACATTTCGTTGAGACGGGCGCGCAGAAAAAGTATTTCACGCGCATGAATTTCGATATCGGACGCCTGCCCCTGAAATCCGCCAAGAGGCTGGTGGATCATGACCCGGGAGTTGGGCAGGCAGAAACGCTTGCCCTTCGCCCCGGCAGCGAGCAGAAAAGCCCCCATGCTCGCCGCCTGTCCGACGCACAGCGTGCTCACATCGGGCTTGATGAACTGCATGGTGTCGTAGATGGCCATCCCTGCCGTCACCGCCCCCCCGGGGGAATTGATGTAGAAAGAGATGTCCTTGTCCGGGTTTTCGGATTCGAGAAAAAGCAACTGCGCCACGATCAGGTTGGCCGTGGCATCCGTGACGGGGCCAACGAGAAACACGATCCGCTCCTTGAGCAGGCGCGAATAAATATCGTAGGCGCGCTCGCCCCGGCCGCTTTGCTCGATGACCATCGGCACCAGCCCAAGGCCGACCGGGTTCCAACCGTTATCGGCCTGTAGAGAGTTCCCGCTTCCGTACACGTTCATCGTTCGTCCTATTCCCGCGCGGCTCACGCCGTCGCGTCGTTGCCCATCAGTTCGTCGAAGGAAACTGCCTTGTCGGTGGTCCTGGCCCTGGAGCAGACCCATTCCACGACATTATCTTCGGTCACGAGCGCCTCCGCCCCGACCAGACGCTCGGGTTGGGCATAATACCAACGAACCAGTTCCGAAGGATCTTCGTAGCTTTCCGCCATTTCCTGTATCAGGGCGCGCGTCTGCTCCGGTTTGGCGCGCAGCGCGTCATCCTTGATCAGTTCGGCCATGATGAGGCCGAGCTTCACCCGCCGCGTTGCCCGGTCGGTAAATCTCTCCGCCTTCAGTTGGAAACCCCTGCCCGCCAAGCCGCGCGCTTCGAGTTCGCGGCTGGTATTTTCGGCCAGTTGTTCCGCCTCGGTCTCCACCAGCGCCCTGGGCGCTTCGATCGGCGTGACGGCCAGCAGGGCATCCATCGCCTGATCCTTGATTCTTGCCTGGATGCGCTGTTTGATTTCACGCGTGAGGTTGCCCTTGACCTCTTCGCGCAGCTTGGCAACATCGCCATCGGCCACGCCAAGCGCCCTGGCAAAATCGGAATCGACCTCCGGCAACACCGGCGCCTCGACCTTTTTCATCGCAACGGAAAACTGCACCGTCTGCCCGGCCACCTGTTTACCGTGGTAATCCTCAGGGAACGTCAGGTCAAAGGTTTTGTTCTCGCCTGTCTTGAGGCCCGTCACATTCGTATCGAACTCTTGCAGCATCGACCCCGCGCCGAGCACGAACGGGAAATCCTGCGACTGCCCCCCCTCGAACGGCACGCCATCCTTGCGCCCGGTAAAGTCGATCGTTACCCGATCGCCACTGGCCGCGGCGCGGTCGACCGCTTCGAAACGAACACGCTGCTTGCGCAGAACTTCGAGCGTCTGATCGACTTCAGCCTCGCCCACTTCCATCACCGGCCGCTCGATTTCCTGTCCGGACAGATCGCCGACCACGACTTCCGGATACACCTCGAACACGGCGCTGAACTCAAGCTTGCCCTCCACGGGGGCTGCTTTCGGTTCGACCCGGGGATGACCGGCCACGCGCAGACTCTGGGCGCGCACCGCCTCATCAAAGGCTTTTCCCACGGCGGCCTCGATCGCTTCGGAACGAACCTGCGGCTCGTAAGCGCGCGCCAGGACGTTCATCGGCACCTTGCCCGGACGAAAGCCCGGCATTTTTACCGTGCGGGAAAGTTTTCTGAGGCGGACCTCAACATCCTTGTCGATATCCGCCAGGGTGACGGACATGTCGATGCGGCGCTCCAGCGCGTTCGTGGTTTCCTGATTGGCTTGCATGCAAACGATCCTGATGAAAAATCAAAATGATACCGGCCCGGCCCCATCGGAGAAAAATCGGAACTCCAGACGAGCCTTTCCAGCAAAGCTAGTATTTTATACCGGGATCGCGGATTGCCTCCAGATTCAATTCGGTATTTGATAGCATTGGTTCCTGAACACGGGTTGAACGCAATCCTTTCCAGACCGCTCCATACCACACTCGCCATGTCCGCCACACCTGTTTATTCCGTCCGGGACATCCTCGAAATCGAACGTCAATGCCTCCCCGACGCGCGCCCTTCCTTGATGGAGCGCGCCGGATGCGCTGCCGCCGAAGACGCTGCCCGGCTGATCGCAGATCGGCCCGGCCCCGTGCTGATCGTCTGCGGGCCGGGCAATAACGGCGGAGACGGTCTGGTGCTGGCGCGCGAATTGCGCCGGAGCGGACGCAAGACGGTCGTCGTTTCCGGCGGAGATTTCCCCCGGTTGCCCAAGGATGCCGCACATGCCCATGCCAGCTTTATCCGCGCGGGCGGTCAGACCCTCGCCGACCTGCCTGCCACGCCGGAAGGCGGCTGGGCGCTGATCGTCGATGCGCTCTTCGGCATCGGTCTGCAACGCCCGATCGAAGGTCGTATCCGCGAGTGGATCGACATCCTCAACGCGCTACCCGCTCCGAGGCTGTCCATCGACGTCCCCAGCGGACTGGAGGCCGACACGGGCCGCGCGCTCGGCACATGCATACGCGCCACCCACACCACCACCTTCATCGCCCTCAAGCCCGGCCTGCTGACGCTCGACGGCCCGGATCACTGCGGAGAAATCTCGCTTCAGCGCATTGGAATTGATGCCGCCGCCCATGTGCCGCCCGCCGGTCATCGCATCGACACGGATCTTTTCGCGGCGCACCTCGTTCCCCGTCTGCACAACACGCACAAAGGCATCTATGGCGACGCCTGCGTCGTCGGCGGCGCACCCGGCATGGTTGGGGCAACCCTGCTGGCGGCGCGGGCGGCTCTGTGGCTGGGCGCGGGCCGCGTTTATGCCTGTCTGCTCGGCTCCTCTGCGCCAAGCATCGACCCCGGCCAGCCCGAACTGATGTTGCGCCCGGTTGACCTGATGCCCGAACACCCGAGCGCCATCGCCATCGGGCCGGGTCTCGGAACCGAGGAAGATGCCCGGCGTCTGCTGAAGACCATCATCCCCCGCAACGTTCCCCTGTTACTCGACGCTGACGCGCTCAATCTCGTGAGTCTGCGCCCTGCCCTGGCCGATGCGGTGAAGGCGCGAAAAGCCCCGACGCTGCTCACGCCCCACCCCGCCGAAGCCGGACGGCTGCTTGGCACGAGCGCCAGCGAAGTCCAGGAAAACCGGCTTGCCGCCGCAATCGAAATCGCGCACAAATATCACGCCTTCACTGCGCTCAAGGGCTGCGGCAGCATCATTGCAACCCCTGACGGACGCTGGTTCATCAACACCACCGGCAATCCCGGCATGGCCAGCGCGGGAATGGGCGATGTTCTGAGCGGCCTCGCCCTCGCCCTGCTCGCGCAAGGCTGGCCCGCCGAAGCGGCGCTCACCTGCGCCGTCCATCTGCACGGCGCAGCCGCCGATCAACTCGTCGCCAACGGCATCGGCCCGGTCGGGCTGACGGCGGGCGAGACGATTGCGGCGGCGCGGGGGGTGTTCAATACTTGGTTGAGGACGTCGGGGTCGACGGTTGAGCGTTCGATGCCTGGCCGTGCATTCGATGCCTGAGTCGGTTGAACACGACGCTGATTTGCCCCAACCCTTTTCACCCTCGACACGAATGGAAATGAATACATCCGACCTGGAGAAAATCGTCATCAGCGCCCTTGAAGACATCAAGGCGCGCGACATCGAAGTCATCGACACTTCCCGGCTGACCTCACAATTTGAACGCATCATCGTCGCCAGCGGCGATTCCGGTCGGCAGACGCGGGCGCTTGCGCGCAACGTCCTGGATCGCGTGCACGCGGCAGGCATCAAGCCGCTCGGCACAGAAGGCGAAGGAAACGGCGAATGGGTGCTGGTAGACCTGGGCGCAATCGTGGTCCACATCATGCAGCCCGCCATCCGCGCCTATTACCGCCTCGAAGAACTCTGGACGACAGCCCTCCCACGACGCGCCGCCACGGCCGGGAACATTACAGGAACATGAGTCATGAAACTTCTCGTCGTCGCTGTCGGTCATCGCACGCCTGCCTGGACTCAGGACGGTTTCAACGACTTTGCGCGCCGCATGCCGCATGAGTTGCCGCTCGAACTGATCGAAGTCAAGGCCGAAGCGCGCAACCTTGGAAAGACAACGCTTGCGATGATGGAAGCCGAAGCAGCCCGAATCACGGCTGCCCTGCCGAACCGTTGCCGCAGGGTGATTCTCGATGAACGCGGCGCCGATCTCACTAGCGTGGATCTTGCGCAGCGCCTGCAAAAATGGCGAGGCGGCGGCGAAGATGTTGCCTTCATCATCGGCGGACCGGATGGCCTTGCCCCGGAATTGAAGTCAAGCGCGCATGAATCCTTCCGGCTCTCCAACCTCACCCTGCCCCACGCGCTCGTGCGTCCAATACTCGCCGAAGCCCTCTATCGGGCATGGAGCATCACACACAATCATCCCTACCACCGCGAGTGAAAATGGCCCCCATGTCGACAACTCCCAGCCGCATCTACCTCGCCTCCGCCAGCCCGCGCCGCCGTGATCTGCTGCGCCAGATCGGCGTGAACTTCGATATGCTCGCCTTTCGCTCCGGCGAGCGTGGTCAGGATACCGATGTCGACGAAACGCCGCTTCTGAATGAACCTCCCGAACATTACGTCGAGCGTGTGGCGCTCAGCAAGGCGCATGCCGGCGTGCGACGTCTGTCCTGGCGCAAACTGCCGCGCCGACCCGTGTTGGCGGCCGATACTTCGATTGATGCCGATGGCTGCATCATCGGCAAACCCGCCAATACCGAAGATGCTTATGACATTCTTCGGCGGATTGGAGGTCGTACCCACCGTGTTCTGACCGCTGTCGCAATCAGCGACGGCGAGCGCACCCAATCGCGCCTGTCGGTGAGCGATGTGACATTCCGCCCGCTCACCGAGGACGACATCCGCCGCTACATTGCCACCGGAGAACCCATGGACAAGGCCGGAGCCTATGCCATACAGGGCCGCGCCGCAGCCTTCATCACGGAAATCCGCGGCAGCTACTCCGGCATCATGGGACTGCCATTGTTCGAGACAGCCTCCCTGCTGGAAATTTTTGGTTACCGGTACGAATTCACTGAAACCTGAATACGGATCGAACGCCGTCTTCACGCTGGAACTCCGCGTCCGGCCTCTGTAGTACACTTTTTGTTTCATTATTACGATAATTATTGCAATGACTATTATCCTGACCGAAGATCTGTTTTTCGATGAGCCATACGCAATGGCGGATCGACATCCGGCATTGCGTATTTCCCATTGGAACGGCCATGAGTACCGAGTTTTTGCTGAATTTCACCCCACAGGAAGTGCGGGTGGGCATTATCGAACAGGGGGTCGTGCAGGAATTGCACGTCGAACGACCCGCAAGTCGTGGCATCGTCGGCAACATTTATCTTGGCCGGGTCGTCCGCGTCCTGCCGGGCATGCAGTCCGCGTTCATCGACATCGGTCTTGAACGCACCGCCTTCCTGCACGTCGCGGACATCTGGAGCGAGCGGCAGAATAACGACTCGGGGGCGCGTTCCATCGAGAAAATCCTCACCGAAGGCCAGTCTACGATGGTACAGGTGCTCAAGGACCCGATCGGTTCCAAGGGCGCGCGGCTGTCCACGCAAATCAGCATGGCGGGACGGCTATTGGTTTTTTTGCCGCAAGACAGGCATATCGGCATCTCACAGCGCATCGGCGATGAATCCGAACGCGAGCAACTGCGCGAACGTCTTGGCCGACTCATCCCGGAAGAACATTCCGGCGGTTTCATCGTCCGCACGATGGCCGAAAATGCCACCGACGAAGAACTGACCGCCGATATTGCCTATCTGCACAAGCTTTGGAGAGAAATTCTCCATGCCTCCAGGAACGTCGAAGCGCCCCATCTGCTGCACGAGGATCTGAGTCTTGCTCAACGCATCCTGCGCGATCTGGTCAATGACGACACGACGCGCGTGCGCATCGACTCGCGGGAAAACTTCAACAGACTCCGGGACTTTGCCGCCGAATACACGCCCAAGGTTCTGCCGCTCCTGGAACTCTACGCCAGCGACCGCCCGCTCTTTGAACTGTACAACGTCGAAACGGAAATCCAGAAGGCGCTGGCCCGTCGCGTCGATCTGAAATCCGGCGGCTACCTGATCATCGACCAGACGGAGGCCCTGACCACCGTCGACGTCAACACCGGGGGATTCGTTGGCGTGCGCAATTTCGATGACACCATTTTCAAGACCAACCTCGAAGCGGCCCAAAGCATTGCCCGCCAACTCCGCCTGCGCAACCTGGGCGGCATCGTCATCATCGACTTCATCGACATGGACAGCTTTGAACATCGGGAAATGGTGCTCGAAGAATTCCGCAAGGCGCTCAGCCATGATCGCACCAAGATGAGTCTGAATGGTTTCAGCGCTCTGGGGTTGGTGGAAATGACCCGCAAACGCACGCGCGAATCGCTTGCCCACCTGCTGTGCGAACCCTGCCCTACCTGTGGCGGCCGGGGCGAGATCAAGACCGCGCGCACGGTTGCCTACGAAATCCTTCGTGAAGTGCTGCGCGAAGCGCGCCAGTTCAACGCCCGCGAATTCCGTGTTCTGGCCAACCCCGAAGTCATCAATCTTTTTCTCGACGAAGAAAATCAATCGCTGGCAATGCTTTCGGGTTTCATCGGCAAGAAGATTTCGCTGCACGCCGAAGCAAGTTACACGCAGGAGCAGTTCGACATCGTGCTGTTGTAAGGCTGCGTCCTGTCCAGAATCCGAAAAAACCTTCTTCAATCCAATAACAACGAGGCTCTACCATGTCCTGTCAGATTCAATTCCAGCCAAGCGGACACACTTTTACCGCCGATGAAAACCGCACCGTGCTCGAGTCCGCGCTCGATGCCGGTCTCACGCCCCCCCACGGCTGCCACACCGGCGTCTGCGGCGCATGCAAGAGCAAGATCATCAACGGTCGCGTCGACCTGGGCGCTTATGCCGAACACGCCCTGCCTGCGGCCGATCGCGAAGCGGGCAAAGTTCTGCTGTGCTGCGCGCGTCCGCGCTCCGATCTTCTGATCGAAGTCCACGGCGTGGAGCAAGGCGTGGAAAACAAGCCCAAACAACTCCCCAGTCGCGTAAGCCGACTCGAACGCCTGGCCGAAGATGTGATGCTGGTCGAACTGCAACTACCGGCTACGGAGTCCTTTACTTTCCGCGCCGGACAGTACATCGACATCCTCCTTGCCGACGGGCAGCGCCGCAGTTTTTCGATTGCCAACGCGCCTGAAAAAACTGGCTGGATCGAATTGCATATCCGCCGAATCCCGGGCGGCCAGTTCACTGCCCATGTGTTTGAAGGCATGAAACTGCGGGACATCCTGCGCATCGAAGGGCCGCACGGCGCCTTCTGGCTGCGCGAAAAAAGCAGCAAACCCATCGTGATGCTCGCGGGCGGCACAGGTTTTGCGCCACTCAAGGGATTGATCGAACACGCGATCCACATCGGTCTTGCGCGACCGATTGCGCTTTACTGGGGCGCGCGCACCAGCGCAGGTCTTTATATGCATGAAATGGCGCAAAGTTGGCAGTCGTCGCTGTCTGATTTCCGTTACATTCCAGTCGTTTCCGATACTTGCCCGGATGACGGCTGGACGGGACGTCAGGGTTTGGTGCATGAGGCGGTACTGACCGATTTCGCGGATTTGTCGCAGCATGAAGTCTATGCTTGCGGCGCGCCGCCGATGATCGAAGCCGCCCAGGACAGTTTCACGCACGCGCGAGGACTGCCTGCCGATGCGTTTTACTCCGACGCCTTTACCTTTGCCGCCCGACCGGTCGCAAAGGATTGAGCGTCCATGAGCCAGAGCGTCCTGTTTACCCGCGAACCTGTCGTCAACAAAAAACGCGCGATTACCGCCAACCGGCTGATCGCGCATGGCCCGGATATGGCCTCCATCGCCGAAGCGCTCAATGCCGCCAACGTGCATTGGCCCGAACAGTACCCGGTGTTTCTCAGTCTGGGCCGTCTGGTTCCTTCACCCGGTCTGATGAACTGGCAGATTCCCCCCAATGTGCACGTAGAAATCCCGGCGCAAACGCTCGGGCATCCCTGGACACAGGCGCTCCTGCCGATGCTCCAGGAAGCAGGAATCGGCGTCTGCCTGACATGGTACACACAGGGCACGGCTCTTTCGCCGGATGTGAACTGGCGTTTCATCCTCATCAACGGACGCAGATACCCGAGCCCCTGCGGCGCGCCCGGATTGAGTCTGGCTTGGGGTTTACCTGATGTGGCCGCTTTCAAACAGGCCATCGCCAACGGCTACGATGGCGCATCGGGGTGGTTTTTCCTCAATGACGCGCCGTCCACAAAAGAACTGGCCGCCAACCACGCGCAGATCATCCGTCTGCTCAATCTGGTGCGCAACAATGGGGAAATCCGCGAGATCGAAAATGTGCTCAAGATGGACGTGGCCCTGTCCTACAAACTGTTGCGCTACATCAACTCACCGGGTTTCGGGTTGATGGTCGAAATCCAGTCTTTCCGCCACGCGGTAACCATCCTCGGTTACGACAAGCTCCACAAATGGTTGTCCCTGCTCCTGGTGACGGCCAGCCGCGATCCGGGCGCGCCCGCGATGATGCAGACCGCCATTGCCCGCGGACGATTCATGGAACAGATCGGTGCCTACTTCCTTGACGATGCAGGTTGCGAAAACCTTTTCATCACGGGCGCCTTTTCAATGTTGAGCACCCTGCTCGGCGCCTCGATGCAGGCGATTCTCGATGAAATGCTGCTGCCAGAGGCGATTACCGACGCCCTGCTCTTCGACCAGGGCGACTATGCGCCATTTTTGCGCCTGGCGCGCGCGTGCGAGAGTTTCGAGTCGAACGCACTGGTCCAAGTGGTAAACGACCTGCAACTCACCCCGGAACAGATCAATCAGGCACAACTCGTTGCGCTCGGCTTTGCCGACAGCCTGCAAGCCTGAGCAACGCAATTCTCGTCATGAGCAGTCAAAAAAAAGCCGACAACCCTGTCGGCTTTTTTGACTCCCTGCTGGAAGACGCGCTTACTTCAGCGACAAAACCCAGGCGACGAGTTTCTTCGCCTCTTCGGGGGTGACTTGCGGATTTGGGGTCATCGGTATTTGTCCCCACACACCGACGCCGCCCTTGATCACTTTTTCGGCAAGCTTATCAACAGCGTCTTTCTGTCCAGCGTACTTGGCGGCAACCTCCTTGTAGGCCGGGCCGATCAGCTTGGCGTCAGTCTTGTGGCAAGTCATGCAGTTCTTGGCCTTGGCCAGATCTTCTGAGGCAAAGGCGGACGCAGAGAAAAGAAAACCCACGGCAACCGCGATGGCAACTGATGCTTTCATCATAATCTCCTTGAAGTGATAGTGTATGGGCAATCCGATATTACGCCATTTGTGTTTGTTTGCCTACTTGTCAAACAACCGCCAGCATCCCGGGCGTTAAATACTCCATGGGGCCAACTCCCCGGAAACCCAGTCTGATCGCGCATTTCACCCCGTGCACGCCCGAAATTCCGGGCCTTTTCCCATACAAAGCGTTACAAAAAAGTACTGCCATCCTGTACATGACAACAATATTGACTTAATATCCAAAACTCATTGAATCGACAAAAAACTTCCCGCACGGCAATCCGTTCTCATGTGGCAACATATAATCAATAACTGCGCACAATTCACACCATTACCAAAGAACCTGCAATTGACCTGCAAACCACCCCACATGAATAACTTCCTGCTGATTGTAAAAAACAGCGCGTCGATGATAATGAAATAATATTACGTTTACATGATCTTCATGCTGCAACAAGACCCGTGCAGGGTGTATGATATGCCTCATTGCATGCTGGACGTTACGGTAATGAACGCACATCGAGTGCGCCCCCACCCACAATGAGATGGGAATAAAATTGTCGTTCATGAAGCCGCAGGCTTCATGAACTTTGTCTATGAATCTCGGCCTTCAGGCCGGGGTGAGGTTTTTGGTCTGGAGTAATCGAACGTGGGCTTTTTCGGTCACTTTTTCTCTTTTTTCCGCAGGAAATCCCTGCCTGAGCACATTGAGGATCAACTGGAGGAACGCCGTCTGCGTCCCCGAGTAAACCCCAGGGAAGGAACCCGGGTTCTCGTGGTTGACGACTCCCCCACCATCCTTACAGCGATGAAACGTTTCCTCGAGTCGGCGCACTGCGTTTTCCTGGGTGCGCTGGACGCGAAGATGGGCATGGAAGTCGCCCTGACTCAGAAGCCGGATCTGATCTTTCTCGATATCGTGATGCCCGGCATCAATGGCTTCGCGGCGCTACGCGCCCTGCGCAAGAATTCTCGCACCCGCGAAATCCCCATCATCATGATGAGCGGCAACGAGCAGGCCAAAGCACAATTCTTCGGTGCGCACATTGGCGCTGACGACTTCATGAAGAAGCCGTTTTCCCGTTTTGAAGTGTTTGCCCGCATCGCCCGCCTGCTCGATACCGACCGGATTCCGCGGCGTCCATCCGCTTCCGGTGCCCCCGAGCAGGATGCCACACAGGCATCGGCTCCCGAGGCAGCCGTCCCCCAACAGGCGCCGCAGATCGAAGCGCCTCCTCCGCCTCCCGAGGAAGCCGCCGTTCCGGCGCCCCCCGAAGAGTCTCCCGATCCCATCCTGACGACCGCCCAGATCGTCGAGACGACTCATGCTCCTGAAGAATCTTCTCAACCTGAAGAATCTTCTCAACCCTCTCAACCCTCTTCTCAACCCATTGCACCGGCGCCGGCACATATTCACGCGGTTCACACGGTAGAAGAAAAACCTGTAGCGCCGCCTCAGGCACAACCATCCCCGGCATCCGCGCCCCCTGCTTCCGCACAAGTGCTTCCTATTGTGCATCCGCCTATCCAGACTCCGCCCCCGAGCGTTTCGCCGGAATTGCTAACCCGGATTGCGCGTTTGGCGCAACTTGCACAATCCGACCCCGAAGCGCTGAAAGCCCTGGTGGTTCTCTCGGCGCAACTGGCTACCCAATACGCGGCAGCCGCAGGGGCAGCAGCAAACTCTCAAGAAGTTGTCGCGCAACCGCGGGCAAGGGCGACGTAATTGCTGTGACGCGATTTTCATGGCGTGTGAGGTAGAATTGACAGACCCGTTTGCCCCTTTTCCCAACTTTGGCATCCGAGGTCTCAATTTTCCGAAAGGCGGAGAACCGACATGAAACTCAGCAGCAACAGTTTTGCCGATGGGCATAGAATCCCCGGAGAATTTGCTTTCGGAGTACCCGATGCCGCCAATCACGTCGGCTTGGGCAAGAACCGCAATCCCCATCTTGCCTGGAGTGATGTTCCTGAGGGGGTCAAGAGCTTTGCCATCATTTGCCTTGATCCGGATGTACCCAGCAAGGGAGATGACGTCAACCAGGAAGACCGCAGTGTGCCTGCCGACCTGCCCCGGGTGAATTTCTTCCATTGGGTGCTGGTGGATTTACCGGCCGGGCTGCGTGAAATTGCCGCTGGAGAGTTTTCCAACGATATCACCCCGCGCGGCAAAGCCGGCCCCGCGGCTCCCCACGGGGCACGGCGTGGCATCAACGACTTCACGTCCCTGTTCGCCAACGACAACGACATGCGCGGCGACTATTTCGGCTACGATGGACCTCTGCCGCCGTGGAACGACGAACGCATGCATCACTACATCTTTACGCTTTACGCGCTGGACGTGGAGCGGATGCCACTTGAAGGACACTTCAACGGCCCAGCCGTCCTTGCCGCCATGCAGGGACATATCCTTGCGCAGGCGAGCCTGACCGGGACATATACCCTGAATCCGAAACTGGTATAACGCTTCAGCCTCCTTCCCCCGCGTGCGGGGGAAGGTTGTGATGGGGGCGGCATTGTAATGGGGGCGGTAAATTCAAACAAAAACGCCCGCAACTCAATTGAGTGCGGGCGTTTTCGGTATGGGGTGCCTGACGATGACCTACTTTCACGAGCGAGACTGCTCACTA
>Ga0209628_10000303_pt1 | contig 29712 bp, 19 predicted proteins | sample TergutCu122P4_FD_187285 | JGI IMG/M metagenome (GOLD analysis project Ga0209628, IMG submission 187285) | Cubitermes ugandensis P4 segment gut microbial communities from Kakamega Forest, Kenya - Cu122 P4 (SPAdes) (version 2) | ecosystem: Host-associated > Arthropoda: Insects > Digestive system...
CACACACACACACACACACACACACACACACACCTGTGTATATATTCATTTCTTAAGTCCACAAAAACAAAAACAAGTCAAGACACAGTAGACAACACAGCAATAGCACTAACACATTTTAAACCATTTATTTAAAACTTAACATTTTATATTTGTAAACTGTTTTGACATTGTATGTAATATATCATTCAAAGAACACCTCCCTGTAGCTGGTCACAATAGGTGGCCAAAACATGTAGGAGGTTACACTGTTTATACTAAAATAAATTTACATATCTGTTTGTGCACTTGTTGGCTATGTTTCTCTTAATTAAAATATCTGTTTCAATAACAAACTTCAATTCTGTCTAAGAAACTACCATTAGAATGCCATTTTCAAGGAATCATGCAGCCATCAACATGCTTGAGCTTAGTTACTGGTACACAGATTTATATGTAGACACAACTTGTAGGATAATATCTACATGTATAATCCATGGAGGGTGACATCAGGATGGCTGAGTATTTGGATATCAGGCTGAGAAAGTGTGTGTTTTCCAGCATCCCCATTATGTTGAGTTAATTTGTAGAAACATGTTCTTTTCCATGCTGTAAAAAATGACAGTTATGTGTTATTAAAAGGCCTCTGCTTTACTTTACAAGTGTTTGGAGGACAGTTTAAAAAGAGTCAGGTATTGTGCTCATCTTCTTTTCAACAGAATGTTATCCAAAAACTTCACCTAAAATAGATTTGAGGTGGAAGGCTTAATTGATTTTCATTGGTGGCACTACAGATTAAAGGCTGTCCTGTGCCTCCACATGTTAATTCTTGTCCCATCTTTTATTTTGTCCTGGGTGCTACAAAACCCAGTTATACGTTAATGTAATGTAATAAAATTAGGGATAGCTCTGTAATTGAAACCTTTCAATCCATAGTGTTGTGTGCTGATGTAACTTGTTTTTAGGCTGTTAACACCACTGCACTTGCAGCTGCTAATATTGGAGGAGACAAGCATGAAAGTATCCAAATGTGTTTATATTACCAAAAACATGGCAACAACTGTACTTGCTTTCATATGACTGATGAGGATGGTAATAGTCAATATAATCAAAATTCTTTTTTAATTTCATTTCAGCCAAAAGAAGTAAATGGTATGAGAGTACCGGTAGATTCAACAAAGCCAAATCCTAATGGAGTTGAGTTTGATAACTTGTATTTGGATATGAATGGTATTATTCATCCTTGCACTCATCCAGAAGACAAGTAAGTAAAACCAGTGAGAAATTAACCTTTTGATGTCAATCACCTTTAGCCTTACTGACTGCCTGTCCATAAGTTTTGTGTTAACAGAGTTAGGAATCTGACAGTGGTCACTTGTCTCTACCATACGCAACATCTGTGGGCTAACTTAGGAGATAAGGCTTTGTTTTTGCTGTAGGTGTATCTGTATGTCCGTTTGAAGTATTATTTGTTTACACATACTGAATCTCACCTATCCAAATCTCATCCTCACCTGCCCAAGGTGCAACCTGCTCTTATAGATGAGGCTGTGAGGACCGAATCACGGAAGTTAACTGTTTCATCTCCTCTGGAGGAAATGCATCAGTGTAACCAGACTGTCTGGGTGGAAAGGCAGTAACCCTACCAGCAGACTTACCTGTCAAGAGACTGGTAAACTCTCATGGGGAAATTTTTAATACTTGCAAATCTCAAACAAAACAGCCAGGAAGGTCTAAAACAGTTGACAACATAAGCAAATAAGAGGTTTACATTGCTTGGAATGTGAGAGGGATGATAGATAAAGAAGAGGGGTTGAAGTACTGCAACAGAAGCACATAAAAATTGACATTATTAGTGAGACAAAGAAAAAATTAAAAGGAACTAAAGTCAGCAGGAACTACAATATAATGTACAGTGGAGTTACACAATGTATAAGAGCCCAATCTGGAGTGATTCTATGGATACATAAAACACTGACTAAAGCAAGTTTTGGGATGAATTACAGAAGCGAGATTTAAGTTTTGGGATGAATTACAGAAGCGAGATTTAAGATAGAGGATATTTAACCATCTTAAGTTTATATGCTCTGCCAGAAGAGAGAAATGAAGAAACAGACAAATTTTATCAGCAACTGCAAGAAATAACAGATAAAATTAATAAAAGTGATTATATTCTGTTAATGGGAGATGTAAATGCCAGAATTGGAGACCAGAGACTAGGAAAAGTAATAGGAACAAATGGGGAGCCAACTGTTAAAAGCAATGGAAAGAAACTGACTGCCTTCTGCTGATTTAATGGATTTAGAATAAGGAATAGCTTTTCAAAAAACAAAGATATCCACAAATTTACATGGCTGCAAGATGGGAAAATAAACAGAACCTGAATAGACAAGGAAACACATTTGCAAGAAGAATTTAAAATACTTCTGTTAAATGATGAAAGTATAAAGTGGTTATATAAAAAAAGAATGAAGTTTGTTTACAGCACTATGAAGAAAACATAGACGTTGAACAAGAATGGGATAATACAAAAAGTATACTATGGAAAATAGCAGAAGAAAACTTAGGTAAGATAAAAGTTACAACCAAAAAGGAGATAATTAAAGATCTGGGATATTGAAATTGAAGAAGTAATTGAGGAAAAGACAATGGCATATAGAAGATGGTTAAATACCAAATCAATCTGGGATGAAATAAATTACAAATGACTATTGGCCATAGCAAAAAAGAGAAACAAGGAAAAGAAAAAAACTGTCATGGTAGAAATGTGTATCACAGATGGAAAATAGAACAAACACAGAATTTTAAAACATTTGAACCAAGACATCATAGAATCTGAAAATGTGTAAGTGCCAACTTGATCTCAACAAATTTACATTGTATGGCAAAACCGTATGGAATGGCACAAACTATGGAACACAAAACTGGAACTATAATATCAAGGATAATTATGAAGATTTTGAAGTTGAAAGAGAAGAACTTGAAATAAGCTTTAAGGAACCTAAAAATGGAAAAGCTTCAGGAGAAGATGACATACCTTCTGAACTGTGCAAGTATGCATCAGACAAACTTAAAACAAGGGTACTAACATTTTAAAATGAAATTTATGTGTCAGGGACAACACCAGCAGAATGGAATAGTTTAATAGTTATACCAGTATATAAAAAAGGAGATATGAAAGATCCAGACAGCTACAGAGGGATAAACTTTCTAAATTCATGCTACAAAATTTACACAAAAATACTAAATGAAAAATCAAAAATATATTCAGAAACTTGTTTAGACAGCACCCAATCTGGCTTTAAAAAAGGATAGGACAGTTGCTGGCTAGTGCTGCAGCCACTTTGAGGATTGAACTGTATCCATCCAGCAGATGTGATTGAGAAATATTTGAAGGAAAGGAAACCACTCCGGAGCTTTGCTTGCTCCTTTGTCCATGACATGTCATCCTGATTGACTCTCAGGCTGTGATCTATGCTTGGGGCAGTTGGAAAATATTTAGTTTCGCCTTATCAAAGTTATTACAGTAAACTGATCCATTTTGTGTCCTGTACACATTGTGCTTCATTTATAACCACTATTTATTGCGTACACTTATCCCCTGGAAAGACCTCGTGGCACACTGATCCTAGCCAGGACCTAGTTGTGCATGTCTAACCCATCCTCTTTACTTGTACAGCCCTGGTAATGGCACTCAACCTGTAAACATAGACATGCTTCTAGTTGAGGCCTATAACTCTGATGAGATCAGTTTGTCACAGCATTTTGTTGGTTATAATACAAAGTTGACTTTGTGAATATGGTACAGAAGGTCTGGGTTCTGTGAAAGGTGGAGAATTTCTTAACCAGCTGAAAGAGTAGTATCGCCAGCATTCACAAGGACTTTATCCATTGTCACCAATATTCAAAAGCAAACACTACATCTTGTAAAAAATTTATGTGTTACAATTAGGTGAGCAAGTATTAGCTTCTCAGGAAGTACTCTCCCTTGTGATTCTAGTTATGTTATTAGCTGTTTACAATCATTCTTACAACATCCTTCCCAAGATATGATTTAAGTTTGGAATTTTAGATGATGAATTACATTATTAATACAAGTTGTGACATAATGTGGTCTGTCATGGAACACTACTACTGAGCATGAAGAAGGCTAGTACGCCAGTTAAAAACAACAAAAAGCTGGGTGTTGAGTGAAATGCAAAACAATCATTTCTGTGATTTTCAGACCTGCACCCAAGAATGAGGATGAGATGATGATAGCTATTTTTGAGTGTATTGATCGACTTTTCAGAATTGTGAGACCCCGAAAACTATTGTACATGGCCATTGATGGTGTTGTGAGTACAAATTTCTGTCATCTTAATTATTAGGAAACATTAGTCACACACAAATGTGTAGTAAAATGAATGAACACAAGAACTGATGCTACTATTGATTTAGAATAGTGTGTCTTTCCAACTGCTACATAATTACAGATTATTTCAGTATCTTGATTGTGTTTTGGGCTGAATTTTCTGATCAAATGGATGAATATAATCTGCACAAGAAGAACCCTTATTTATTAGGCTATGTCCTGCGTGCCAGCGACCAGCGTGCACGCGCGTTTTCTGCCCACTGGAGTGGACAAACACATGTATGTAAATGGGGCTGTCCTACTTTGAAGCGAGTAGCGAGCAAGCATTCACAATGGACGCTCTGGCTGGTAGCAGCGACCAAGCTTATTTTTCCACTGTTTCCTGGTTGCTCATGTGGGCGGCAGCGATAAGGAGTCATGCTGAGATCATCGGGAATAAAGTCTACAATAACTGACACTTTGCAAGTGGTGGACGAGCATTTTACAAGCAGTGTTGAACTGGCAAGGGCAAAGAGGTGACAAGCAGTAGCTATTGCACGTCTAGATTTCATGTCTTCGATGACAGAGGCTCTAATTTCAGAGGTTTTTAAGAGACCAGTACTGTGGGATCATTGCATTAAAGACCACCACAACAGGGACTTTGTTGCCAAGGAATGGAGGAACCTTTCCCAAACACTGCATATCAGCAGTAGGTACTATTAAATAGTATTTGTATTTGGTTTATATACAAATTTATGTATAGATATGCAGAACTGAGTTCATGTGATTACATAGTGTAATGATGGCTTTGAATTACTGCACATCTCCAGTAGCTTCCTCTCGCCACATTACAGAACCAGCTGGACTGTTGAAATATTTACAAAATAGGTCTCGCGTTTGTTTGACAGAAGCGTTAACAGAGTTACGTATTCTGGATTTTTTGAACTGAGTACTGTCATTAGCACCCAGGCTGCCACAATCATTTGATGGTAAGTCATGCAAACCCTCAATGTCTGTGGTAATATTGTGCAGTAAAGCTATGCACTTCACAATTTCCATGCCTGTGTCTACTTTTGTTTCAATGGCTTTGTCCAGAATCCTCCACTTTGAAGCACAAATTTAAAAAAAACATTCTACGACACGTCGTGCATGCGACAGTCTGTAATTAAATATAGTTTTACTTCTGTCTAATGTTCTTCTGCTGTACAGTTTCATTAAATAGGTTGTTAGGGGATACACTTCTTCATCAACAAAAATGTGAGGTAATGTAATTTCACTATTTGGCAAAACTGTACCTTCTGGCAATTGCAAACTTTGTGTTTCCCAGCTCTGATACAGAGCTAAATATTGGAAAACTCCACCATCGCTTTATTTACCATAGGCTCCTATGTCCACAGTTACAAATTTAAGATTTGCATCCACAGCAGCCTACAGAACAATAGAATGGTACTGTTTGTAGTTAAAATATTGGCTGCCGGAGTTCGGCGGGCATTTGATTCTGATATGCTTTCCATCTGTACTTCCAACACGATTTGTAAAATTCCAGTGAATATTGAAGTCTTTCGCAATTTCTTGGAATATTTCTTCTGTTGGAGAGCGGTCCATATGGCACAGGTTGTCTCTTTGATTACAGACACTATGGCAGATTTACATAATCGTATCAAGAATGAATTATCTGAAAGAGATTCCTTTTGAAAGGTACCTGCAATAGGACCATTTACTAATAAAGTAAACGCAGTATTTACTTCCTTTGCAGAGGAGGTGGCAAAGGCTAGATGGAAAGGTCTGAGGGATAATTTCGGAAAGGAATTAAAAAAAAAAGATAAGCCTAGATTGGGAGATGGTGCTCCACCTCAGATGCCTTGGTGGATACAATTCAAGGCACTTCAGTTCCTGAGAGATGTGATGGAGCCTGGCAAGACGTCAGGCAATATTGCATTTACACCTATTTGCAACACAGAACAGCAAGAATCACAGGATGAACCTTGGGGAAAGCCAGGAGTATGAGGTTGAATCAGCATTTTCAGAGGATGCCACTTCTGAAATACAGGATCGTGCTCCGACTGCGCATTTGAGGGCTCCAAGGAGAAAGAGAGGGAAATCGACTCTAAGTTATCAGGAAGAAATGACAAGTTTAGAGAACAGGAAACTCGAGTGGTTGATTAAACAAGAGGAGGAAAATTATGAGGATCTAAATTTCTTCAGGTCCCTAGTTCCATATATGAAACAACTGCCTCCCACAAAAAAGCTATTCTTGAGGTCACAGTTCCAAAACATGGTGGCAGATGAGATTAGTGCACTACAAAAAAACTTGCTTCATCTTCAGCCCCAAGTTTGAACAGTTTTGATGGCAGTAGGCCTACAGAATCTTATACATACTAGTGTGTTGCCAAGAATAATTAGCCATATAAATCTACTGCAACTGTTTGCTACTGTAGGGACCACAGATGTTAGGTATTCATTAATTAGTATTACAGCTAATGTAAATCATATAATTGTGATAATGTATTTACACTAATCTTGGCACATGTATTTTTTTAACTGCCAATGTATTTGAGTCATGAATGTAGCAGTCTTCCAGTGAAGCAAACTGGCTCCATCATGGAACTGAATAAAGTGTGTTAAATGTGTAGCATGTTGGTCTTACCTCAGTGTCACAAACAGTCTTTCATCCATGGATGTTGTTCTCTGAAAATTTGTTGAGATGTGTGAAATGTGCTGTTGTATAGTCTGCACAATATAATAAAATGTTGAAGGCAACATTCTGCAGTACTGAAAAAATTTGGTGGAATCTTTCCATAGCTCATTGTAGAGGTGATGAAATTCACCTAATTGATACCTGCTTTTAAATATGTCATGTTTGCTTTGCCTCTCCACGTCACTTAAATCAAATTGTAAGGCACTATTCTCCAGCAGAAACAGACTGCGCGCTTTCAGTAACGCCTATGTGCTACTAGCTGGTTGCTGTCACATAGGACACGAAAACGCCAATCACCTGCATGCACATGGAAGCACGTGCACACTGGTCACTGCCACGTGGGACGTAGCCTTACAATGGCTGTAGACTTCAGTCTTTTTCAGTGCTGCTGTAAGAACATCTTCTCTTACTGTGTCAGACTCCTTACTGTGCCTACTTGTGCAGTAAGTACTTCATTGTGGAGTAAATTTCAGATAGCCATTAGCTTTTGAGTTTGTACCGAGATAGCCATTAGCTTTTGAGTTTGTACCTTAATGTTTTGTGGGCTGTTTGTACAAAGAAGATTGTGGGTGTGTAAAGCACAACATGCTCCATAATTGTTAAATGTGACCCCTCTGTTTGGAAGGGATGAGCTGCTGTTGCTGGAGTAAGTTTATGTGTGCTGTATTTGTTTATTTAATAGTGCTCTTTTATCTGCATAAGTAAGGGTTTCCTTGTTGATTTTTTTTTAATTTTTGACTCATGCTTTGTTCAGTTAATGATCTGCAACTTTACAATAAAAAAAACTTGTGGTATAAGAAATAATTTATAATAGTTGATGTAAATATTTCTTTCTTAATCTAATTGCTGACTTTTCCTCAGCTGTACAGGTTATATGGTGTCGAATGGGAGGGTGATTTTGTGTAATTATGAAGGATATGGAGGAAATCATGCATGATGTGTTTTAAGTTACTGACATAGCATTTTCTTGGAGGGACTGAGAAATACTATGGAAAAATTAATCAATATTTATGGTTTTTGGATTGAGAATCAAATGTGGGACCTACTGAATATGGAATGACAGTAGTAACTAGTTAATTGAAACATGTGGCTTGAGAAAAATTATAAATATGGTACCTGGATAGTTGGATGGTGGTTATTACATTTTTCAACACTATGAGGTGAAAAAGTATGAACCTGTGGCTTTCATGAAAAGTAGGAAATTACATAAGTAGCTGAGGGACTGTTAGCTCTGAATTAGGACCAATCCTTAAATCTAGTCATATTATACAGTAAAATACAGTTAATCCAGTATGCCCAAGATTGGACAGCTACCAGATTGTCAGACAGTTCTTACAGGTAATTTTTTGTTACTGCTGCTGTTCCTACACTTGAGCTTTTCCTGTGTCTGTTGCTTGAAAAGATCCTTCACCCTTTCAAGTGGTGCCTTAAATGATTGTAATTGGTCTGTCTGTCTGTTTATTAAATAGGTTGTTGAAGAGCCAGTGTTGTATGGAGCCATAACCTCTCTCTGAATTTTGTCTCTTTCATACCTCAGTTGTTTCAAGTTTCTGAGTGATGGTTGAAGTTACATGCTTTCTCTTGCCATCAGTACTTTGTTTACACATCTATGGATCTTTTAAAGCCATTGTCAAGCTCAAACATAGTATGACACAATGGAGATAGAATTCTCAGTAATGCTATGTATTACACCAAACAAGTGGCATGACTTGCTAGTTGTGATGCCACCAAGGTGTAGGACATTAGGAACTTATGAAAGCTTAAAGCATTTTGTTGGGAGAGAAATTCTGTGCTACTGACTTAACAATCAGATAACCCAAGGTAAAGTCACAGAATCAATACTTGTACCGAAACTTATGGTCACCTGAACTTTAGGTTTTTGGACTCTTCTTCTCAAATACCAGATCTTCAGGATTTCCATGTTGTTTTTTTGCTGTACTACTTTTGTTACAGAATAATATGCATACTTCTTATTTTAAATTTTCAGGCTCCTCGAGCAAAGATGAACCAACAGCGTTCACGTCGGTTTCGAGCATCAAAGGAAACTGCAGAAAAAATTCAAGAGATTGCACGAATTCGTTCAGAATTGGCAGCAAAGGGGTGCTTTCTTCCACCAGAGAAACCAAAAGAAAGCCACTTTGACAGCAACTGTATTACTCCAGTAAGTTAATACCTTCAGCACCAAAGTAAAAAATTTCTGATATTGTGCATGGTGTGGCATTTGTTCTTGTGTGTGTCACATTTGGGAGTTGGCTGCTTTAATGGGTTAGTAATAAGGAATGGTTACAACAGTAGACAAAGAATGTGGCATTGAAATATTCGTATTCCAAAGTTGCATAAAAAAAATATGGCAGCAAATACATGCAGATATGGGTAAAATATTTGTCTAATATGTCCTAGAAACAAGGAGATGCTATACTGTCATTGCTTTTTAACTAGTAACCACCTTTTTTTTTGGGCACTCAAGTTACCTGGTTGTCTTTTTGGATGGTCACAAGGTCACTTCTTGGTTGGACACCAGTAGGTTTTCTTTCCCACTGCATTTAGTGATGTTTATTCAAATGAGGATCATTCAGGAAGGCACACATGAATGGCTGGCCAGCTTATTTAGAGTAGACTTGTTCGCCACTTATGAGAATATTGGCATAAACGTAAAAATAAACATGCCTGATTACCACAGCTAAATTTTAAGACTTCAAAATTGGCATTGTATAAATATACAATTTATTTTTGTCATATTGTTGTGTGTGTACTGTCATATCTGCTGAATTAGAAAGTCCTCAGGCCAAATTTGATGTATTTACATAACAGGATAAGGTTTTTGAGAAGTGCTTTGTAGATTTGCTTTTTTATGTGTGAGAGCATAGTTATGAATAAGTTAACACTCATTGTAACAGATTATTACAAATGTGTGAAAGTAATTTTGGTGTCTTCATTTACTTACTGATGCTTCATGATGCAGGATTCATATTTTTTTTTCCAAATCTATCTCCGAATTGTGTTGTTTTTAATTAATTACTTTGTTGCTTAGGGAACGCCATTCATGGCTCGATTATCATCCTGCTTGCACTATTATATTCATGATCGAATGAACAATGACCCGGCATGGAGAGGAATCAAAGTAATTCTTTCAGATGCAAATGTGCCTGGAGAAGGGGAACATAAGATCATGGATTACATTCGAAGGCAGAGAGGTAAGTAAGATATGGGAACAAGAACCGTGAGTGAGTATCTACCTATTTTCACAAATTCAGGATTAGCCAATTCACTGCTTGTAAGACATGTAAATCACTAAAAATTTGTGTCTTTACTTAGCATTTCATTGGGCTGGTGTCATTGTCTGATGTATATTTAATATAGACAAACTTGGATGTACCTTCTTTGCATCCCCATTTTTCTTGATTCTGTGGATGTTTTAAATTGGCCACAGGAAATCATCCATAAGAACACTATGTTTGCTTGGAATATAAATTCGTGCTTGCTATTAAAATCCTCATTTATATATTTACATTGAATATAAAGTGGCTTGTTGCAGTCATTTGCAGTACTTTCAATTTGAAATTGGGGGGGGGCCTCTTTGTGGTCTGTTCCTTGGAGGTAGCAGTAACAGAATAGACCAGCTTTTCCTACCAACACCAAGCCTGTGTAGTGGTGAATGACTTCTGATGCTTGTTATAAACGATGGCAAGTTCCACGTGATTTTTAAATGGCTGTGTTAGTGTTGCTAAACCAGCTGCAAATTGAACTGGCAGACTGTTTTATTTTATTTTATGGTTATTATTTATTATAATTGACTACAAATTTTAAAGACTTATTGCTACATAATTCATTGTTTTAGTGTTGCTTCCTTGTTGCTTCAAGATTCTAGTAAACCCTTGTACTGCAACTTCTGGTTGCAGCTTGTTTTTCATCAGGATGAATGAGCCAGACAGGATGAAAACCTTAACTATTTAAGGAAAAATGGATATTCCAGCAGAAGTGGCTGCTAATAAAGAAACATATTGTATTGGCTAACAGATTAGGAACTGTGCCTTCATCATTGAACTAACTAACCAACCAACAAACCTATCACCTACCGACTCACCAACTGACTGACTGACTAACAAAATAAATAAATAAAACCATGGAGCAAAGCCCTCCTTGAAAATTCTAGTCAAGAAATACTCCACATTTTGTGGAACCCATAGGTCAATTCACTGAATTCACAAGAGCCTCCCATGTGCCCCTTTCATGAGCCAGCTTCAACAGTGAACATTTGTTAGAAACAGTAAAGACGCCAAACAGTGTTATACCCACTGCATCTGTTTCTCTGGTCAAAGAAAGAGTCTGAAACACAATTCCAATATCTGGAGAGTTTGTTAAGTCCGGGGTTTCAGGTAGATAGATTCAGCAGTGCCGTAGCCCTATTCATTGGCACACTGATGAGCAGAAAGGCTTTACACATTGCCACCAGGTTAGATGTTGAAGGCTTAAAAGCCTCTAATGGCTAGATCAACAGCAGTGAGCAGGAGCACGGTGTTGCGTACATAATTGAATTGGGATAGTGCAAAGGTATGTTAAATGTCCCCTCCAGAAATGTAAAATCTAGGTTTCACTCTATATATACATAATGTTTCTTGAATTAGCACTGCTCCTATGAGCAGGTGTTCTAAAACCCAGCTAATGCCACTAATAATGAATATACAGATTTTGTTCTTCTGGGTTGTGACTTGTAATCATATTTGTGAATACTGATTTTGCAGAGGACCTTAGGACCTCCTTTATCAGGGTTAAATTGAATAGAATATAAATGTGTGGGTTAAAAAGTGCAAATTGCAAGGAAAATCCATAGAAATGAGTGATAAGATGGGGCCTGGTACAGGTCAGGGGGAAAAATGACAAATGAGAGTGTGGTCTGCTGGGTTTATGACTCTCCTTATAGTGGTTGTACATAACAGCATGTTGGTAATACCATGTGTGTACAATGTACACTTGGCAGGTGTATTTGGCAGAAGAATTTATATGCTGACCTGCATGGTGTTTAGGAATAAGATACAGAAGAGCATAGCAGTATAGTGTGTTCTTAGACTGGAAGGATGAGCATTATAAAAAAGTAGAGCAGAAAAGGAAGCTATATTCTCAAAACTTAGGGTGAGAAGATTAAAAATATAGACCTAAGAGACAAGGCAGAACTTGTAAAGCCTATGTTCCTTCTATTGATTCTCATCAAGATTACAGTAGTATGTGATTTCATCATCAGTGTTGCTTGGTTAGCCTCTGCATCTTTGGGTTTTTTTTTTTACAAGAATTAGAAATGAAAATCTCAGGGATCCAGGGTAGCCCATTCAGTCTTGTGACTGGACTATGGGTTGATTGATTTCAGTTCAAGTCCTGCTAAGAGCAGTTGATTTCCTCTTTTCCTGAAGATCTAGACTGGTTCTAGAGCCCATGCAGCCTCCTACTCAGTGGGTACCTGGGCTAAAGCAGCAAGGGCTGTGAATTTGACCCCTCACAACCATCTGTTTCTGAAGAAAAGAATGAGTGGGAGCTGTATGTCTAATACCCATTTTATTTCAGGACATGGACATGGACAGGTGCAACTTTATATTTACCTTTATTAACGAAAGCCCGTCTTGTGGCCAGTGTTTTCACTTAAAATAATAACTGATACCGAAAAATCTCTGCTGGTTTGTTTGTATTTTTTCCTCATATCTTGGCAGTTGCACTACAGGCAACCATTATGTTTTCCCCAAGAACATAACAGATGTATCTGCATGTTTGCTGTGTGGCCTATCAATTGGGCTTATTTAAGTGTTGCCACATATATGACTTTTTATGACCAGAACAAACAAATTTCACATTAGTGCTTCCCGCTTCATGTGGTCGTTTGTTGTTATGGATTGTAAAAATTAAAGTGTGTGGTGTTAGGACAGGTTGTATTGGTATCATATTTGTATCAAGTTTTATGAAAGTCAGACAACTGTTTCAAAACTTGAAGTAGGATATGCATGCATGCATATATGTCGACACACACACACACAAACACACACACCATGGTGGTCTCATAATCCTTTTTTTTTTTCTTTCTTATAAGGAAGAAGAGTAAAACAAAAGTGGAGTGGGAAAGTTCATGTGCACACTCAGGGACTAATGCTTCAGATATACATATACATGCATGTTGTTTAATATAGGCTTCAAAATCATATTGCAATGAAGAAAAAAAAATTTTTTTGACAATAATTGTCATATGGAAATGTGGCTCAAAATACTCTGAAATCATCAAAATAAATATACATTTTTATTTTATTAATGGAAACAAAATTACTCTCAAAGATCTTATGTGTAATTTTGCTCCTTTTTCACCCAGAATATGTCATTAAATACTTCTTGTCATTGACAAGTGAGTTGGTTGACCAGTGTATATTATTCAGAGGGTTCGTGAGATTGGTAATACAGGTAGTATTTGGAGCTTTTGTGCAACATTTACAATGACTCTTGACCAGAAACTAAGGACATTTTTCATGGCCATATTGCTGTTGAATAAAATTTTGTATTGGTGTTTGAATATGTAAAGGTGCTTCAGTCATTCGGCATGTAGTAGTATGTACAGAAAGGTTTTGTGTTTATTCAGAGTACACAAAAATTAAGAAATTTCAACCAGTTCTGATGATTCTAAACTTACATATAAGCAAGCAGCAGTAACTAAGGATGCATGCATAGCAGACTGCGTGACATCATATCCCAGAAGACTGGAATCCTCATCACCTACCAAGACTTTCCATGCAGACTTTTGGGGGGTTCTGAAGAAACAAGTTTGACTAATTAGTTGTGGTTAGGCAGAGAAAAAAACTTAAGTAAGACAGGGTGAAATTCATGCTGCACACGTAAGTGCATAGTATGACCAGTTTCAATAGTAAATTTTGTGTTTCACTACTTGGTAGTTCTAGTTTCAAGAAATATATTTCAGTAGCGCACCAACAGCTTATCTGTATGCAGCACTGGGTACAGATCATTATTAGGAATGTTCAAATGTAAGTAGCATTGTCCCCAGTGATAGAACTTTTAAATGTTTGTAAAATATCTGGGAACTGTGATGTTTAATTATAGGAATAAATCTTACCATTGGGATTTGTATGAGAGGGTGCTGATAAGTCCTTAGCTCAACCTACTTCCCGATGTCGTAGGACGGAATCGATAGTGTCATTGGAAAGAGGGGTCTGTTCATGTGCCGAATTGCAAGTCTTTTCTTGTTACAGAGGCTGAAAGAAGCATGTCCGGCGACATGCGCAATTTCAACAACATCGAGACGTGAGCTGTCATCAAGTTTTTTTTCCTGCAAGGCAAGGCGCCAAAGGGAATTCATGCCATTCTAACATAAACATTAGGGGAACATGCACCATCGTATGCCACCATCAAAAACTGGGTGGCCCAGTTTAAACATGGTGATTTTTTCACCTGTGATGCGCCTCGTCCTGGACGACCCAAAACAGTGACCACCCCAGAGATTGATAAAATTCACGAGCTAATCTTGGAAGACCGCTGGATTTCAGCTAAATCAATAGCTGAGCAACTGGGCATCTCACGTGAATGGGTTGGGTCCATCATTCATGAAGATTTGGACATGCGGAAGCTCTCCGCGGAGTGGGTCCTGAAATGCCTGAATGCAGATCAAAAAGTCAACAGTGCCAGTTGTCTGAGCAACTTTTGGAATTTTTTCGGCATGATCCAAATGATTTCCTGTCACAATTAGTGACCATAGATGAAACCTGGTTATATCACTATGACCTGGAGACAAAGCAACAATCAATGGAGTGGCGGCATAGCGGCTCATCCCACACCAAAAAACTCCGACTGCAAAAATCTGCTGGAAAAGTCCTCACCTCAATTTTTTGGGATCAAGACAGCATCCTCATCATTGATTATCCTCCAAAGGGCCAAACTATCAACGCGGAGTATTACTCATCTCTGCCGGTGCAGTTGAAGGACATTTTGAAGGAAAAATGCTGCGGGAAGGTCACCAAGGGGGTCTTGTTCTTGCACGACAATGCCCCAGCTCACCAAGCACTTGCAACCCAGAAGAAACTGGCCTATCTGTGCTTCAGATGTCTTGGTCACCCACCCTATTCTCCAGATCTGGCCCCATCAGATTACCATCTGTTCCCTGGACTGAAAAAACAATTGAAAGTTCACCATTTTTCGTCCGACATGGAGGTCATTTTTGCCAAAGAGACCTGGTTGGATGGACAACATTCTGAATTTTTTTGAGTGGCTTACAAAAGTTACAGCAACGGGCTAAGAAGTGTATTGAACTTCGTGAGGAGTATGTTGAATAAATCCCGAGTTTGGTCGCTATAGCTTGTTTCCTTCCTGGTCGGGCTAAGGACTTATCAGCACCCCCTTGTAGTGATTATATGAAGGGAAGTGAGTATGTGAAGGGAACATTATGGATATAATGCATCTATCTAACCATCAGGAAGTTTGTTAACACCCTTTGTCAGAGTCAGTATAACTTACATACATACCTACTTATGTACTTAATCCATAGAGCAGAGTCCTTGAAAAGCTAATCAGTTCTCAGCTAGTCAAGAAATTCCCAGAATTTAATGGAACCTGAAGGTTCATTACTGCATGCACAAGTTCCCACCACATGTCCTATCCTGAGCCACATCGATCCAGTTCATGCCTTCACATCCCACTTCCTGAATATCCATCTTAAATATTATCCTCCCATCTATGCCTGCGTCTTCCAAGTGGTCTCTTTCCTTCAGGTTTTCCCACCAAAACCCTGTATACACCCCTACTCTACCCCATACCTGCTACATGCCCTGCCCACATTATTCGTCTCAATTTGACCACCTGAACAATATTCGTTGAGTAGTACAGATCATTAAGCTCCGCATTATGTATTTTTCTCCATTCCCCTTTTACCTCATTCCTCTTAGGCCCAATTATTCTCCTATGACACAGGAAGGAAGTTTATATGTTTTCAAGCACCAAGACCCACATACATTTGTGAGTGTGTCTGAGCAGTGAGGTTAATAGAGGGTTAAATTTTATCATTCATGGTGTCTTTGTTTACACACATGCAACATGCAACATTACCTTTATAATTAAAATACTTGTTGTAACATCTGCCAAAAGATTCCTTCTGGATTTATTCACAGAAATTTTGTTACAGAAGTCTTGTCATTTTTAATGTTCATACTTGTACTTCTGTGTTGACATTTTTGTTTTGTGTTTTGCAACACCATGAAATGTATATGTTTCTATTTTTCAGCACAACCAGACCATGATCCCAATACCCAGCATTGCCTGTGTGGTGCTGATGCTGATTTAATAATGTTGGGACTTGCAACACATGAACCCAATTTTACCATTATTCGGGAGGAATTCAAACCTAATCAACCAAAACCCTGTGACATCTGTGGACAAATTGGTATGTACATTTGACAAGTGTACTTCATATATACCACGTGTGTGTGTGTGTGTGTGTGCGCGTGCGTGCACGCACGCACGCACGCACGCACGCATGCGTGTGTGCATGCATTCACTTTTGCTGTCACTACATAAAAATTATGTATCATAGCTATTTTGTTGTTTACATAACTATAACTTTGCCCACTGTTTTGCTTGTTTTTGTAAATGTGAAACTTTCTCTCTCAACGAAAGAATAACACAGACTAAAAGTGTTTGACAGCAGAGTGCTAAGGAAAATATTTAGGTCAGAGAGAGATAAAATAGCAGGAGCCTGTAAAAATTTTGTAATGATAAGCTTCTTGCTTGTTACTCCTTACCAAATATTATTAGGTTGATAAAATCAAGGAGGATGAGATGGTTGAGTCTTTTGGTATACATGGGAGAAAAGAGCTACTCATACAAGGTTTTGGTAGGAAAAGGGGGGCTGGGGGGGAAGGAGCCCATTTGGTAGACATAGACATAGATGAGGGGATACTATTAAAATTTGGCATGAAATGAATTGGAGGGCATGAAGTGGGTTTATGTCCCGCAGGATTGGGAACAGTGTTGATGAACCTCTAGGTTCCATAGTATATAGGGATTTCTTTGCCCTGCTGAGGAACTGTTAGCTTCTCAACAAGGACCCTCCTGGCTGAAATTACGTGGTTGGTAGGTAGGTTGGTTGGTTCATTAGTTAGTCTGTTAGGTAGTCAGTCTGTTAGGTAGGTATTTTGTTTGGTTATATTGCATTTTGATTGTAATTAATTGATATCTAGTATATTTATGTATTTTCACAGTTTCCATCTATGGAGGTAGTTAAACAGTAAGTGTGGTAGACACTACAGAATTTAATGTAATTGCATATGTTGCACATAACCAAAATTTGAGAAGGGGAGTTATTATCATTTGAGATCTGACAAGAATGAAGTCTAGTAGGTAACAGGTTTGTTTCAGAGCTTGCTATGAGATGTGTGGGCTCTGTGATTGGGTACTTAGCAAAACCTTGGCTCTATAGTGACTGGACTGAGGAAAGTATGAAATTTCTGAATAGGTAGCAGTTAGTGTGTGTAGATTTTGTACATATAAATTGTTACTATGAATGTAGTATATTATTTATTTGTGGAAGTGTCTTGTCACTGTTGAAATAAAGAACCAAGTTTATTATTTCTTGAGACAAAAAGGATTTGCAAATAATGAGATTAATAACTAGACATGCACTTCAACTCATCTGCATTAATGCTGCTGTCACATATTTTCTGAACAACACACGTGTTATTGCATATTTGAATTGATACACTGGTCGTGTTCCATAGCCAGCACTGCTCTGAACATCAGTTCATGCATAAAACCTGTAAAATAAGAATGTTGCTGAGAACGGACTTAAGCTTTGTTAGTGTTTATCCCCTTCCATTAAAGCCCGTTTTTGGCATTTACCTTGGGTTCTGTTTTCTTCCAGTTTTTCACTCTGTCTCATCTCCTACTGATCCTGCCGACACTCATCCCTTGCTTCACTATTGAAGACCTTGTCTCCTGTTGGCTTGGCCACAATACTTGGTAATCCTTCCTTTTCCTTAAGCACCATATTATTATTTTTTTTATTTTTTTCTTTTTTTATGGTGTATTTTTGTATGCTGAAGATGGAGGCAGCAGGTTCCTCTGAAAAATATCTAAATGTCTACCAGCTGACATATGTCACATCCCAGAAGAAATCACTCTTCAAGGACATTAACTTTAAGACTAGAGCTGTAAGCTTATTCAGGTTATGGAATGCAGTTAATGATAATGATCAGTGCTACACCACTTGAAGCCCAAATTTATCTTACCAGTATTTTGAAAAATTGCTTTATGTGTAAGAGTTTTGTATGTTACATAGAGTGTAAACTATTAAGATTTAATGCTTTCTCTTTAAGGTTTTTTTGGTGGGGTGAATATTAGTAAAGTGCAAGGAAAAACATTTTCTGACTGTGCAGTATGATAGTCTTTGCAGCAGTGAATTAGGATGTCAATAAATCAACATAAGATCCTTGAAATATGCAGAATTGCAGAAAATGCATATGAAAAATACATGTAATATATGTACTTTATTCATATTCACATATTCCCTCTTGTTCTCGAGCAAGTAACACTTAATTTGTAGACAGCATTGTCTATTGTTTTATGAATTGCATAGTATAAGAAATGTTAATTTATTTACATTTTCTTTCACCATCATAGTTTAGTAACATTTGTAATTAATGTCATACTGTTTTCCTGCATATTTCTTATAGGGCATGAAATGAAGGACTGTATTGGAGTTGCTAAAGAACTGTGTGGTACAAATGATGAAGTGGCACCTACCTTTGCTGCAGAAGTGGAGTTCATATTTGTCCGTCTCAACATTCTTCGGGAGTATCTAGAAAGGGAATTAGAAATGCCCAACCTACCTTTCAAATATGATTTTGAACGAGCAATAGATGACTGGGTTTTTATGTGTTTCTTTGTTGGGAATGATTTCCTACCTCATTTGCCATCATTAGAAATCAGAGAGGGAGCAATTGATAGACTCGTCAATTTGTACAAGAAAACTGTTTACAAGACTGGTGTGAGTAGATTTTAATATTGTGTATATGGTATACCATAGATTATGCAGGTAAACCCATCACATCCCGCACTATGTATACGTTTCCATTATTTAATTAAATATCTTGTCATCTACAGCAACAAAAATGGGACTGTAAAGTGCATAATGATGGACCATCAACACTTTTACTAGTAACTTCTTACCATAGAAGCCACCTTAGTTAAAACATAGAATGAGGAAAATTTAAACACTAACAGGCTGTTTAATAGAATAAGAGTCTGGATCCCATTAACACTTAGAATGAAGATCCAGTCTACACTTCAGCTAGTTATTTCATAGAGTAATGACCTACAAGCAGTGAGAGCATGCGATGAGGGACCATTCAACATATTTCAAAGAATAATGACCCAACTACTGTGAAGTGTTATATGAGGAATCATTCAAGGCTGCGGCTAATTATTTTGTGAAATAAATTCTGACCACAGTTTAAAGTACTGAATGATCTGACACATGACGCAACATGGAATAAGAAACTGTTCCCCACTTCAACTACTGTAGTTGTTCCACAGAATGTCACCAATTCAGTTCAAGGTAGAAAGACCCTACACCAATTAAGCATACAGTGAGGAACCATTTGACATTGTAACCAGTTATTCTATGGTATAACTAGTCATGTCATTGAATGGTGTCCCAGCCCCAGTTAATGCATAGAATGAGAAACCATTCAACACTTTAACTAGTTATTTCATAAGATAACATCTTGACCTCACCTAAAGTATAGACTAATCTGGTAGAAATTTACAGCATGCAGTGAGGAACTATTCCACTCATTAACTAGTTATTTCGTACAGGAATTCCCGGACCACAATTAAAGGATATTTTGATGAGCCACTCTTCACTTGAGATAGTTATGTCATACAGTAGTGAGCTGACGCCATTTATAATGTTGTCTTAACTCATGAAACCTAACCTAATCTGAACTAACCTAACCTGTGGGTTAGAGTGGGTTAGGTTAGGATGGATTAGTTTAGGTTAGATTAGATTATAGATGGAGTTTGACAGTGTTGAATTGGTTCCTCAGTCTTTGCTGTAACTTGGGTTGGGACATTATGCTCTGAAAAAATAAGTTACTCTGTGGAATAAATTTTTGAGGTGGTTCTGTATTATGTGTTGTAAGTGTTGTTGGGTCATTCTATAATTCAACTGAAGGTGACATTATTCTATGAAATAACTGGTTAAAATGTGGACTGATTTCTCATTATGTGATGTAACTGGTGTCATCATTCTGTACTTTAACTTAGGTTGGAATGTTACTCCTGTGAAATAATTAAAGTGTTGAATGGTTCCTAATAATGCTTCACTTGAAGTCCGGTCATTATTATTCCATGAAATAACTAGTTAAAGTACTGAAAGATTTCTCATTCCATGTAGTACCTGAAGTCAGGTTAGTACTGTATGAAGTAATTAGTTAAAGTGATGAATGGGTCTTCATTCTATACCCAAATGGGATCCAGGTCATTCTGTGAAATAGCTAGGTAAAGTGGTTGAATGACCCCTCATTCAAAGGCATGTAACTGGAGTTGGTTTGTTGTATGGAATACAAACTAATTGTTTTGAGAAGTCTTCATTTTTCTCTTTGTTCAACACTAACTAAAATGCCCAGTGTATTCTATAAATTGACAGAATTATACACATTAATGGTAGAACACAAACACACCCACACACATTTATATAGTAGTTTGGTAAAGTAATTCTTATGAACAGAGTACTAGAATCACTGGAGAGAAGTAAACATACAAGTGGCTGACTTGAAGGAGTAGAAGTCTTTGTTGAGAAGCTAGTAGGTTTCGGACAGTCAGGAAACTCCTAGCATTCTGTGGAACCCACAGACTCCTTACTGTGTTCAGAAGGGCCCTCCATTTTTCTCTATCCAGAGCCACGAGAATTCAGTTTACTTCCCCCCACTGTTTCTTTGAGATTCATTTTAATATTATTATCCCATCTATGCTTGGGTCTTCCATGTGATCACTTTTGTTGAAGTTTTACAACCAAAGTCTTGTTTGATTTTCTTCTCCCCTTTGCATACCGCATGCCTCACCCATCTCACCCTCTGATTTCTTCACTGTAGTATTAATTTTCCCCACTTCCTTTTATTTCCTGCTTCTGTAGGTTGAGATTTCTTCCTCAGCACACTGGCTTAAACGCCTGTGTTCCTTCTTCAATACATACAAATTTACTACAACTTCATCTCACTTTAAATTTGCCACATAAATGTCACAGTCTTATTTGAAGAGTTAAATGGCTGTTAAATATGTCAGTTGTGCGTGTAAGTATGGACTTAAAGAACATGAATTTCTGTCATATGTGTATGGATTTTGTGTTCACAACTCATGCAGGTGTTTTGCAGTCCTATATATTTCTTTTAATTAACCTTGTATGTACAGTATACAAAAGAAAGATTTTAAGATCATGTGTAAAATAATGTGTAGTATACTGATAGAACTGTGGTATGTTAAGAAATCTTGCATTGATCTTTATTGTACCTGAAATTAACATGTGACATCTGCTGTGGTGTCATGTAAAACATGAAAATGTTTAAATAATTTTCTAGTTCTATAATTGACATGTGAAGCATTTATTTATTTATTTCCTTCTAGAGGTGATGTATGTAAATTGCCAGAGGTGATCATTTTAAATTGTGGTCTCTAAAGGGCGTAAAATGGAAATATTTGATTTTATAAAATTACGTTTCTGGTTCATGAAACATTTAATTTTACTGCTTGCTGTTTTACCAGTAATTGCATGGCGCAGTTTGTGTAGTGTCTTTAGGAACTGACCAGTCAAGTCTTTCTTAATACACATGCTCTTGAATATACTTCCTAAAATTATATAATAAGTTTGGGATTGATTGTAGAATTGCACATGCGAATAGGAAGTATCATTATGTTTCGATACGTACTGGTGTTACCATTGGGTTTGCTGGTGTGAAGTTGTCTGGAGCTCCCAGAATGTAAGGTTCCCCCTAGGGTTTGTTTTGATAATAGTATGATTATGATTGTGAATGTTAGGATGTCTGTTGCTGTAAAATGTGAGTTAAATGGGAATTTATCTTTGTTTTTGCTCAATCAAGATAATTTTAGGTTTGTTGATTCTACTAGATTCAGGGAACATTTGTTGTAGCATTTAGTGCACTGGTGGGATTTGATATGGAATTTGTGTTTAACAGTGCACGTTTATTATTTGTTGAGTCAAGATAAGTTTAGGATTGTTACTAGATCATTTATAACTGACTGATCCAGTAATGCAGGACTTTCCTTCCAATGTTGATAGTAACGCAGCGGGTCAAAGAATGTCCTACTGTTTTAAACTTGAAGCTTCAGCACCATTTTAGCAAAAGTTCACCTTGTTCACTGTCTCCAGAACCTGCAGAATTTCTCATACATTTGCATTGTGTTCTCCTAGAATCATCCCATAATCATTTTAACTCTATGAGGTGAAGAGTACTAATTGTAAAGGTTTTGTCCCATCATCTGTTACTTTCTTTTTCTTAAGGGCGAGTATGCGTTCTGTGTTGTACTTTGTTTTAAAACATCTTGTGTCAGCATGTGTGTTCTTCCCTTCAAGTGAGGGTCAGCGTTCTTACTCTTGTACAGTAATGAATAAAATCATAATCTTGTGCCTTCAAAACTAGATTGTATATACATTGTCTTCTGTCCCTATTGTCTCCCATGCTGCAGTGGTGTGTTTAAAAAGTGCTTGCTACAAAAGTATGTTGTTGACATTACGGGCGCATCCCAAAGAAACTTGTGATTCCTGAATTACAGTTACAAAAGTTGATTGAATATTCTGTGTTCCAGGGGTTCTTGACTGATAGCGGAAATGTGAATCTGAATCGTGTTCAGCTTATAATGGCTGACCTGGGTGATGTAGAAGATGAAATTTTCAAGAAACGACAACAAAATGAAATTGCCTTTAAAGAAAGAGAGAGGGCAAAGAAGAGACGTGCGAAAATGATAAGTCAGTGGCAACCGGCTTGGGTTCCAAAAGGACAGTTTGCCCCTCAAGTGAGTCTCTGCTACTAAATTTATGTATAGGAAATCAGTTCTAACCTGTTATCCCTGTATGCTCAGAATGGAAAAGAGTGACTCTTAATATGTAATCCATTATTCCTGCAAGGAAAAACTTTGTCCTTTTACATTGTGATGTTCTCAAGATTTTCCATATTTATAGCAACAGAACTCTTATTTACCTTATTTGTCTTAATTGATTCTGTAGGTTCAAGAGACTGTGGCTTACAATTGAATTTTGCACTGTGAGGGGTATTTTTCTTTACATACACCCTGTGATTTTTGTTGTAGTTACAAATGTTTTATGGACCGCTCAAGCAGCATTTTTTGTTTTATTGTTTCTCAGAATGTTAATATGAGACATGTACTGAAACCCTTCCAAGACAACTCTCCTTATTCCATGAACCCTCTTATAAAAATTACACCCCCTTGGCCATCATTAAGCTAGCCACACTTAATATTGTACACCTTGTCGATGTTGATGACAAACTATTTGTTGTTCTTTTGCATATACTGTTTTACCATCTGTGCACTGCTCTGTTGGGCTTCTTGCAGTGTTGTTTTGACACTTTGTGTCTGAGAGGAGTGAAACAGAATTGCTGAGTGGTAGATGGACATAAACATGAAATTATAATAGATGAATATCACATACATATCCTAACAGTTGAAGATATAATGGAAGAACATGTTCACTGCAGTAATTTTCTATTGACTCTAGATAATGAAAATTCAAGACAAAAATTAAAGGGCAGGTAAAAGATTGTCATGTGATTTATTAGAATAATGAAAAAGTTGTCTTAGTCCTCTTTTACATCAGATCCTTAGAGCTATGGGCTGTTTTAGTATAAACAGTTAGTGCATAGAATTCTGAGGACATGTATAAATAATGCTGTTGATCATTATGGCTTATCAAATGTATGGAATACAGTGTATAACATGAAAAGGTGCAGCAATGTGCATTTAAACTGAGAAGTGTCCTGATCACATTGGACGAAACTGGAATTTAAAAGGTCGTGTGATAAACACAAAGTTAACCATACATTGCAGTATATTGGATTGAATTCCTGCTTTGAATTCAGGACAACTTTTGTAACTAATATCATTCTGTGAAACCAAAAAGTTGATAATTTATATTCATAAGGCCCTGTTTTGAATGCACTTACAATTATTTGGTTTGTAGACTTTGTCTGTCATCTCGTATTGAAGAATGAGTTTTGAAATGTGCTTCTGGTCCTGTTCTTGCGTGACGAGGTGGGAAAGCACCCACCCAGATTGGTGTAGGCAATTGCAATCCACATTGACCATATATCATTCACTCAGTTATGACCACAATTTTTACACAATATTTGAGGTTTTCATGGCTGTGTAGAGCTGTACTATCGTCTTCCAGGTTGTGACACAGTGTAGCGTGGTAAATGGGTACAAATGAAATGTTTCAGAGGATTATGCTGCATTTATCTTCATGGTAGAAGTGCAGCTGCATTATTTGTCTACTACTGCTACTCTGATGGTAGGTTTCTGTAGAGGTACAGATAACAGTATTGCAGTATTACAGGAGATAGAGCCCTTGCTTATTGGCTGCTAGGGACAGGTGACATCACTTATTTCTTTATCAGTTATTAGCATTTTTGGTGTTAGAGGGAGACATCATCTTAAATGTAGTTGACAAATGTTATTTGAATTTTATTTTCTATTCCCTCTAAACTGTGAGATTAAAAAAATAAGGATGTATATTTTATTTTGGGTATGTGCTAGTTGGATGAGTGTGTTAACAATATTTAAACTTTATTATGACCTGGAAAATGGGAACACATAATGCATGTGTGCTCTTTCCTGGATCTTCCCAGAGTAATATTACCACATTTAGACAATAAGTGTTGACTGTGAATATCTGTGCCCTGTGTCATAATATTAAGTTTGGTTCCTTCCATTTAGCCTTTAGGCAGGGAAGTAAGGCCTGTGCAAAATCCACGACAGGAGGCATACCGCATGCGGAAAGATGGCATGCATTACAGCAGTCATGTGGAGCAGCAACTGATGGGAACAGATTCTTCAAAAGCTTTGAACTCTATGCTGAGGCCAGAGGTAAACATCTTCATTCCCTACGCTGCACCCTAAATTGTAGTAATAATTTGTAATATTAAAAGGTTCCCTATGTTTTAGTGTAGTACATAACTTTATTTATCACAAAGAAAAGTCTAGAAATGATGGTAAATACTCATATTATAGTATATTTATTTTGGTTCATTTTCATTCAGTATTCCAAGCTGTAAAATTCAGAGACTCACATTTTTGGGTGTCCAAAGTACAATACATTCCTCTGGTGCAAGCATTAGGGTTACAGAATTTTGCCCTTTTGGATATTATAAACTTTAACTATAAATTCACTGTTGTGGACTTCTGGAATAAATTTTAAAATTTTGAGAAACACAAAATAAAAAGCATCAACACATTCAACTGAAACTAGTTCTCATTTACGAAATGATTACTTGTTTAGAAATTTAGTTTGTATATGTGCATATGTTGGGGCCTGGGGTGGCATAGTGGTTAAGGCGCTGCGCTGCTAGTCGGACGGTCCTGGGATTGATTCCCGGTGGTGTCACTGGACTTTTCAGTGACATATTTCCTTCCGATCGCACCATGTCCCTGGGGTCGACTCAGCCCCTAGTGAAAATGAGTACCAGGAACATTCCTGGGGGTAAAGGCGGCTGGTGCGTAAGGCTGACGACCTCACCACCTTCATGTGCCGAATGTCATGAAAATCTGGGAGCCTAAACCTCCTGGAACCCTCTAGGCCACACCAGTCCTGTAACAGGATGACTTTACCTTTACCTTTATGTGCATATGTTAGTGACATGGGGGAATGGATGGTAGTGTTGTTACTGTACCCATTTTGCCAGCACCATTTCACCCTTCACTAGAATTTCTCTGATCACGAGTAAAGTTTAAATTTTTGTAGGTTTTGAAATTTGTACTTGTGTACCTACTTTTATGTTTGGCATGCAAAGAATGTGGATACATGACAAATATGAACTGAAAAGTCTTTATATCATTGGATTGCCACTTATAGCAAGGGAATTGCTGGAAAGTAGGGTTTGAATTACAGAATTTTGTGATATGGACATACATTTAAAGTCTTTTATTACAATTGCAGCATGATAAATACATTGGAATGGCATTTTGACAATGTTCTTTTAGCTTGCATATGTTATTTGGTAGCAATGAGTGCCTCTCTGTTAATATTTCCATTATTATGAGCCATTTTAAAGGCACTGTTTATCTTTAACTACTGATGATGTAATTACACACTGGCTGAAGCCCTTCTGAATGCTAAAAAGCAGAAAAGAAAGATAAGATACTGTTGCACGTGTCAGAGTGCAGCCTGGAGAACATGCATACAGGCAGTGTTGCTCAGCACAGCGTAGCTGTAAAAACAGGTGGAGAAGGGAAGGGAGGCAGTGTGGAAGTTTGTTCGTCTTTACGTCACTTGTAGTTTCAGAACTTCAGTTCCTCATGGGAATATGTAGTGGCATTGTCTGTGTTCCATATTAAGAAGCCTCCATGTGGTATGAATGATTGTGAGCTGTTAGTGCTCAGAGGGTCATGGCAGTACTGGTAAATGCAGAGCTTTGTATATTACTTCAAAGTTTGGAATCACTAAGACCTGTTTAAAAGTGACTGCCAGCAAGCATGAAACTGGAAGGCACTGGTCATTGAGGATGTTAATCAGCAGCAGTAATACAGTTCTGTATCTGTAGTGAAATTTAGCATGTTAACACTTCTGCACAACCTCATGTTTGTTCAGCAGAAGGCATTTGAGACACCACGTTGAGATGACATTTGCAATCTTCAACACAGGAATTTACAGTGTGATCAGCTTGTATGGTAGTTTGATATTGGCCTGTTGAGTTCTAATTTATGTCAATTTCATTTGCCTTTTAGACTCTTGTGTTGTCCGTAGCTACAATGAGATATCTTTAAAAACATGTATTTGTCTCTGCATGCTGTATTTATGTTGTCAAATGCAAATCTATCTATAAAGGGTATTTACTATGACATTTTTTATGCTCTTATTAACTCTTCATAAGAGACTTCCAATGTACAGGGTGGGGCATAAAGATCTCCCACATTTTGAAGAGGTATAAAAATTGAAAGAAGCTATCTAGAAAAAAAATTTATATATTTCTGAAAAGTACATAAAAACAGTTTTTTAATGGGTTTTAAAAATTGTATCAGAAATCAGGGCTTTGTTGTTGAAGCGTATTATGAGAACAACCGTTCTGTGATAGCAAAGCAGAGAGCGTTCTGTACACGCTTCGCACTCGGTCGAAATGCATCTGTAGCAGATCGGAAAATGATTTTGCTATGGATTTCTAACCTTCGGGCAACTGGATCCACACTGAAAAGAAAATCAACTGGCAGACCTAGGACCGTTAGAACGCCAGAAAATGTGGAAGCAGTAAGAGCATCCATTCAGCAATCGCCAAAGCGTTCTGCTTGTGAGCATGCCATGGCACTGGGGATATCAAGTCGGAATTTGAGGAGGATTCTGCATGCCGATTTAAAACTGCATCCTTACAAAATGATCTTGGCTCAAGAATTAAGTGAGAGAGATCATGCCAACCGCAGAGCCATAAGTGCGGAAATTCTTGAACAGGTTAGCCCATGTGACTTTTCCTTTGGGGATACCTAAAGGAAAAGGTTTTCAAACATTTTTAAAACCCATTAAAAAAACTGTTTCTTATGTACTTTTCAGAAATGTATACAATTTTTTTCTAGATAGCTTCTTTCATTTTCCTCTTCAAAATGTGGGCGATCTTTATGCCCCACCCTGTATTTTAGAGGACATGTCACTGTCGTGGGTATTCTGTACTGTGTTATATTTTTATAGCAGCAGGTGTTTTCTGTGTCACATAAAAGTTGTTTTTTACATATCTTATAAAGGTTTCAATCCCTTTTATAATCTACATTTTTGGAGATTCCAATCAGTGAACTGTGTTTTAGAATCTTTGACCTTCCAAGGTATGGTTTTTGTAGGCTGTACTTTACCATTATTTTAAATTTTTATTATGTGCCATTCTTAAATTAGAAGTCTCAAAGTTAAGAAACATTGTTGTGGTATTTTTAATCTGACCTGTCAGTATTAGCTAGTAGTGCAACCAACAAAGCACACAACAGCTGTCCATCACAACTGTACTTTACATGGTCCTTTTGGTACTTCTTTCAGCCTGTTCAACCATATTCAGGGAGACTAGTTAGAATATTAGTGTGAAGAACTCAAGTTTTACATTTGTATAAAGTTTGTATGAAATGTATGTTTATATAATACAGTGAAACTCACTCAAGATGTCCCTGGTTAAGAAGTTCTGCTGCCTGTGACATCAGGATAAAAATGTACCAGAAACCTCCTGTTTGATTATCATGAAACATTCCCCTTTTAATATGTCCCCACATAAGAAACTTTTTGCCTCATAAGCATGAGAAGTTCACAACAACATCAATTTTTAACCCTTTAGTACATTTTTATGTCAGTATCTTAAACAAGTTCCCTAAGTGTTCATTCTTTGTATTTCCAAAATGCAGCATTGAAGTGGTTTCAGTGTGTATAGGTTATTCTTGAAAGTCATATCCACATATGAGCTTCGCACAGTAGAGTGACGCAACCTTGAAGAACATGGGTGTTGTATTTCTTCTGCAATGAAGAGACTGCAATCAGTCTCTCCCAACTACTTGGCCTCTTTCACTCTTCCATGCCTATAGTTGCTACGTCAGTCCTTTTGCTTCTATCCATCCTGCTATTCATGTCATATAGTGGTGTACATATATCTGTTATCTATGAAGTACCTTATTGTTATTACAGAAGTCAAAATTAACACATTCCACAGCATACAGCACAGCTTTACATAAACTTTAAATATCATGTTTTTCTATTGTTTTCAGTGTTATTACACCATCTAATTGGTCTACTAGGTGTGTACTGCTATTTCACAGGAACACTGCCTCCAAAATCATAATTCCCAGAAGATGGTTGGAAGACCTTCCTCCAAAATGTTGATATGTACCTGTTGGGCTGTACAGTACCATATGGGCTATACCCATATGACCACAATATCAAACTTTGCCGCAGTGGAATTTCAAACTCCCTCTCCCAGATTACAAGACAATGCCTTAACCATGTCATGTACTGTATAAAAGATAGTTGTTTTTTTGTGTTGTATAGGGTGGTGGAGGACAGAAGAGAAAGTCTGGTGAGATGGATAAAGGTTCTGATGAAGAAGAAGAAGAAACCCATGATGAGGTTCGGTTATGGGAAGATGGCTTCAAAGACAGATACTATGAGTCCAAATTTGATGTGGCTACAGAGAACATTGAGTTCAGACACAGAGTGGCTTTTCAGTATGTTCGTGGCCTATGTTGGGTGTTGAAATATTATTATCAGGTATAAATTTCATCTTTACATTCCTCCAGTGTCCTTTCATGTGCATTGTTCCTTGGTGATGAAAACACAGTTATAATGGTGAGGATTAGTGCATAATTAAACAATATACCATATGTACCCAAATGCAAGATGACTAATCTAAGACGACTGCCCAAATAAAACACATCTGCCAAGGGAAAATGTATATATATCCAAATCTAG